>Ga0209061_1000182_pt1 | contig 206873 bp, 175 predicted proteins | sample Coa_R1_10_FD_187157 | JGI IMG/M metagenome (GOLD analysis project Ga0209061, IMG submission 187157) | Surface soil microbial communities from Centralia Pennsylvania, which are recovering from an underground coalmine fire - Coalmine... | ecosystem: Environmental > Terrestrial > Soil >... | reverse complement strand
GCCGCCAGCTGAGCGTCGAGCGAAGCTCCGAGACCGCTGGCTTGGGGGCCGTTCGCGATTTGCGCCGCCAGCTCGCCTTGGCCGAGCAGTTGCAGCGCCCCGGCCACGGCCACCCGGCGCTCGTCGGCCATGCCCTCAGGCCAGTGCCGCCAGGTCCTGACGGCCCGCCAGGGTCGACAGGCGCCCGGCTTCTGGCTCGAGGCGCCGGCGGAAGTCGTCGTGGGCGGCCACGGCGGCGTAGTACGCGCAGCGGCGCTTGGCCAGGCGGTCGGAGATCTGCTGTTGGGGCAGGAGCTCGGGGTCGAGCTGGGCATTGATGGCGTCTTTCAGGAGGGCTAGGGCCTCGGCCCTCATCTGTGATATGCGGGAGTCGGTGACGCCCAGTTCCTCGGCGAGCACCTGCATGGGCAGCTCTTCGAAGAAGTAGCCCACCACCACCCGGCGCAGCCTCTCGGGCAGGTTGGCGACCGCCGCCACCATGTAGGCCCGCCGTTCGTTGTCCAAGACGGTGTCGTCGGGGCCGGCGTCCGAGCCGACCAGGATGACCTCCTCGGCGTTGCCGTCCAAGTTGACAGCCTCGAAGTTGAGCACCAGCGCCCGGTGGACGTCCCCGTCCAGGGACTGCAGGTCCTCCTGGCTCATGCCCATGGCCTGGGCTACCTCCGAGCGCGTCGGCTGGTGGCCGAGCTTGGCGGTCAGCTGTTCAGTCACCGCTGCCACGCTGCGGGCCTTGGCGCGCACCGACCGGCTGGCCCAGTCGCGGGCCCGCAGCTCGTCGAGCAGTGCTCCCCGTACCCGTGAAGATGCGTAGCGCTGGAAAGAGATCCCCCGTCCGGGGTCATAGGTGCGCGCGGCCTGGGCCAGGCCGGCCAAGGCGGCCGACTCCAAGTCGTCCCGGCCCACATGGCGGGGGACGCGGCCGGCCATCTCGGAGACCATGTAGTGGACGAGCGGCAGGTGGGTGCGCACCAGTTCCTCTTCCAAGGCAACCCTGTCCTTGGCTGCCGCAGTCACCTTGGTAACGCTGTGCCTTGTGCCCTCGTCGCTGGCGCCACCATCCGCTGTGCCACCCTCGGCGCGGGCAGAAGGTTGGCGGCCAGTGCTACTACCAGCACCGCCTTGGGAGAGGGGGCCACTGTAACCACTTTCGGCGCGGAGGTAAGCCACCTCAGTTGCCTCGGCACGGGCCGGCGGGCAGCTGGATCGGCCGAGCGGGTGAACGCGATGCCTACCCTTAGCCCGTTTTAGCTATCACTTCGTAGGCCCTATTTACTAGTTATGTAAGCCCTTCCTGACTGCTCACCCCACGCAGCGTGGGCGAATGTGCCCGGGATATTGGTGCTGAGAGTGTTGATTACGCTACACTGGGGGTTGGGCCACCGTGCGCGGACGTCATTGGAGAAGGAGCGCTGATGCCTGAGACGTCTTGGAAAGGGGCTACGAACGGCGAAAAGGCCGTAACCTACGGCCACCGAGGGCGCGCCGGCCGAGCGGCCGCCAGCCGCTTGTCGGGCCGGGCGCCCGAAGCCGTCTCCCCAATGTCGCTCCGAACGGCGGGCCCGGGCGGCGCCAGTACCGCGACGGTCCTGGTCGACCCGCTGCCGCTGTTCCGGGCCGGGGCCCGGGCGGCGCTGGCCAGCCGGCGCTTGGCCGTGGTGGGGGAGGCTGACGGGGTGGCCGAAGGGGTGGAGCTCGCCCGCCATAGCCAGGCGCGGGTCCTCGTGCTTGGCGGTGCCCCGGTCAGGGAGGTGGCCGAGGCCGCTTCCTGCCTCCCGGGCTGCGCCGTTGTGGCGCTGCTGGCCCAGGCCAGCCGGCCCGAGCTGGTAGAGCTGCTGGACGCCGGCGTGGCCGGCTTAGCCCTGCGCTCGTTGCAGGCGGACGAGCTGGTCTCAGCCGTGGAGGCGGTGGCGGCCGGTGCACGCTCGGTGGAGCCGGTGCTGGTCCCCCTGCTGGCGGGGTTTGGCGACGCCCAGGGCAACGGCCATGCGCCTTTGGGCAACGGCCAGTCGCCCTCGGGCAAGGGGGCTGGGGCCGGTGCCCCGCCCGGCCCGCTCCTCACGTCCAAGGAAAGGCTGGTGCTCGCCCAGCTGGCCCGGGGCTCGTCCAACAACCAGATAGCCCAGGCGTTGTACGTGACGCCGGCCACGGTCAAGACCCACCTGGCCCACATCTATGCCAAGCTCGGTGCTACCAGCCGCCACCAGGCCTTGACCCGGGCCCTCGAGCTGGGGATGTTGCCCTGAGCCAACCTGCTCAGGTAGGCGGTGGGCCTTCCGATTAGTTGGTGTGGCCCTTGGTGCACCAGCCGAGCAGGCTTTGAACGACGTCTCCACGGTCTTGTGGAGGGAGAGGCAACTGCTCGAACTGCTGGTCTTCAAGCTCGAGGAAGAGCAGCTCATCCTGACGGCAGCCAAGGCCCGATGGGTGAACCACGCCTCCCGTGAGGTGGAGATCGTGCTCGACCAGTTGCGGGCGGCCGAGCTGCTGCGGGCGGTCAAGGTCGAAGCCGCTGCCACCCAGTTGGGGTTGCCCAGCTACCCTGGCCTGCGCAGCTTGGGCCAGGCCAGCCCCGAGCCTTGGGCGACCATCTTTGCCAAGCACCGGCAGGCCTTCTTGGAGCTCACCCAAGAGGTCCGTGACCTGTCCGAACGCAACCACCACCTGTTGGCCAAGGGCAGGGACGCAGCCAAGGAGGCGTTGTCGTGGTTGACCGGCAAGGGCTCGCCCCCGGCTCAGGCCTACACAGCAGCGGGCGTCCCGTCCCCTGCCCCTGCTGGCCACCTGCTGGTGAACGAGGCCATCTAGGGGCTGGCCACCGTTCACATGAGAACCCTGGCCAGCGTCCACATGAGAACTGAGGTGAACTGATTGAGCGACTTTTCTGACCTTGGGGTTGGGCTCTCGGGCCTCGAAGCAGCCCAGGTCGGCCTGGACACCGTGGGCCAGAACGTGGCCAACGCCAGCACGCCCGGGTACGTGGACGAACGGGCCCAGCTGGGGGCCGTAGGCTCGGTGCAGTACCCAGGCTTCGACCAGAGCGCGTCGAAGTTGCCGGGCGACGGCGTGGAGGTGGAAGGCATACTGCGCCTCGACAACACCTACCTGCAGACGCGCAGTTACACCGAGCAGGGCTACCAGGGTGCCCTGAGCGCGCAGCAAAGCGGCCTCCAGGCTGTCCAGCAGATCTTCCCTGAGCCATCGAGCAACGGCATCTCCAGCCAGCTGACCAAGTTCTGGCAGGACTGGTCGACCCTGGCCAGCAACCCGGCCGACGGCCCGACCCGTTCCATGCTCGTGGAGGACGCCACCACCTTGGCATCGTCCCTCAACCAGGCGTCCAGGAGCCTGGCGACGGTGGGCCAGCAGACCCTGCAGGAGCTGGGCGCCACGCTGCAGCAGGTGAACACCACTGCCAGCCAGGTAGCCGCCTTGAACCAGTCCATACTGCAGGGGACGGCTGGGCGAGGGACGGTCGGCAATGCCAGCGTGAACGAGCTCGAGGACCAGCGTGACCAGCTGGTGTCGCAACTTTCGAGCCAGCTGGGCCTGCGGGTGACCTACAACAACGACGGCACCGTCAACATCTACGCCGGGAGCGAGGCCCTCGTCTGGGGTAACAGCTCCCAGCAGCTTTCCTTGTCGAGCAGCGGGCCGCCCTACTCGCTCGTGTGGAGCAATGACGGCAGCTCCTTCCAGCCGACGAGCGGGGGGCTGGCCGGGATGCTGACCACCCTCAACCAGTACCTGCCCACTTACCAGCAGGGCTTGGACCAGGTGGCCCAGAGCCTGATGGGCTCGGTGAACGAGCTGATGAGCACCGGCTACGACCTCTACGGCAACCCGGGCGCCCCTTTCTTCTTGGGGACCGGGGCCTCTGACATACAGGTCAACCCGGCGGTCGCGGCTGACCCGGGGAAGATAGCAGCAGCAGCGTCCCCTGTGCCGGCAGGCTCGGGGGCTACCAACGAGGACGGGACGGTCGCGGCCCAGGTGGGCGAGCTGCCCAACAGTTCCCAGGTGACGTTGTTGGAGCCGGCTGGTGGGTGGGCTTCAGGTGGGTCGGCTTCAGCGTGGGGCACCGGTAGCACCACTGTGACCGGCACGGAGGCGGACGTCGCCTACAACCAGTTGGTGAGCGGCATAGCGCAGGCGACGGCGTCAGTCAACAGCCAGCTGACTGCTCAGCAGGCGGTGACCACCAACGTCAATGCCGCCTTGCAGTCGGCCACGGGGGTGAACACCGACGAGGAGCTGACGAACATGGTCATGTACCAGAACGCCTATGACGCCTCGGCCAAGTTCATCAGCACCGTGGACGCCACCCTGCAGTCCTTGGTCCAGATGGTCAACGGGTAGCAGCTATGTCAGACCTCTCCCGAGTCACCCAACAGAGCGCCTCGATGCTGATGGTGGCCGACCTGGAGTCCTCCCTGGCCAACCTCACCACCCTCCAGCAGGAGGCGGCCACCGGCAAGGCCCTGAACCAGCCCTCTGACAACCCCGCCGGCACGGCTGAGGTGCTGGCCCTGAACGCTCAGATAGGGCGGTTCCAGCAGTACGCGGCCAACGCATCCGATGGCCAGGCCTGGCTCAACACGGCGGACAGCGCCCTGGGCTCGGTGGTGAAGGCGCTCAACCAGGTGCAGGCCGACGTGGTCTCCGGGGCCAACTCCAGTGCCCAGGACACCACCGGGCTCCAGGCCCTCGCCCAGCAGGTGCTGGTCATCAAGCAACAGGTCCTGGGGCTCGCGGCTACGACGTACAACAACCGGTACATCTTCTCCGGCACCTATGGGACCAACCCCTACCCTCAGGGCAGCGCGAGCGGCGTCAGCGACCCCAACAGCCCCTCATACGACCCGGCAGCGGCCTACGCCTATGCCGGCAGCACCACGCCCGTCACCCGCGTGGTGGCGCCTGGCCAGACGACCGACGTCAGCCTCACCGGCGACCAGGTGTTCGGCAGTGGGGCCTCCAGCGTGTTCGCCCTCCTGGACACGATCTCCAAGGACCTGGCCAGCGGCAACTCTGCCGCCCTGTCCGGGACCGACCTGAGCCAGCTCAAGGCGGCAATGAACACCGTCATCCAGGCCCAAGGCGACGTCGGGGCGTTGGGGGCCGGCATCGCCAGCGCCCAGGCCAACGCCACCAACGCGGTGCAATCGCTCCAGGCCCAGGTGGCGGACATCAGCGACGCCGACGAAGCCAAGGTGGCCACGGAGCTCAACCTGGCCATGACCTCCTACCAGGTGGCACTGGCTACCACCGCCCGGGTCATCCAGCCTTCCCTGGTGAACTTCCTCCAATGAGCCTCGCCGGGACGTCCCCTCTGCGACCTGTAGCTGCACCAGGACCGGCGGGCATCTCGGAGCTGCACTTCGCCGCCGGCATCCCTGGCTTCCCCGAGGCCAGGCACTTCAGCCTCCGCCGCTGGGGGCCGGAGGAGGCGAGCCCCTTTTGCCTGCTTGACTGCCGGGACGTGACCGGGCTGCGCTTCGTGGCCGTTGGGCCCGGGGTGTTCTTCCCTTGGTACCAGCCAAGCTTCGGGGCCGAGGTGTACCAGGCGATCGATGCCGCCGGCCCCGAGGAGCTGGTCGTGCTGGTCATCTTGACCCTGCGTCCCCGGCCCGAGGACACTACCGCCAACCTCCTGGGCCCGGTGGTGGTGAACGCCCGCACCGGCCAGGCCGTCCAGGCGGTGCTGTCCGGTTCGGGCTACGAAGCCCAGGTGCCCCTGCGGCCGCGGTCCTGAGCTGAGGGGCCCGTCCGCATTGGCCGTCGCGGCCCGGGGTGGCCCAGGTGCCCCTGCGCCCTGGGCCTGATGAGCTGCTGGCGTTGGGGCCGACGGGCCTGAAAGCGCGCCCCTAGCCACCCCTAGCCGGCTAGGCTCCCCGGCATCGCCCACGGAAGGAGCGAGCAGTGCTCGTATTGACGAGGCATGCCCATCAGAGCATCGTGATCGGCCATGACGTGGTGGTTACCGTCCTGGAGGTGAGGGGGGACCAGGTCAGGCTGGGGATCACCGCCCCCAAGCACGTGCAGGTCCACCGTGAAGAGGTGTTCGTGGCGTTGAGCGCAGCCAACCGCCAGGCCGCGACCTCGGCAGCTTCTGCCGCCGAGCTCGAGGTGCTGGGCGAGCTGCACGAGCGGCCCGGGGAGCCAGAGAAGGTCCCGGGGCCCGAGGGCCCTTCACGGCAAGCCTTGGGCCCGGTATCATAGTGACCCGAGGCCAGGGGAATTAGCTGGTGGAAAGGACCTGCCCAAGACCTTGTGCCCGTGAGGGAGCCGGGCGCTGTTCAGGACTACCCGGTAGGAGCCTCGCGCGGGGCCTGCATGGACTAAGGACGATGGACTAAGTGCCGAACAATCACGCTGCTCAGCCTGAGGAGGACTTGGTCCGCCTTTACCTGAACGACATCGGCAAGCACTCCTTGCTGACCAAGGACGACGAGGCGCGCTTGGCCCAGGCCATAGAGGCCGGCCGGGCGGCTCGGGCGGAAATGAACTGCGGCAAGCCGTTGACCGTGCCCCGCAAGCGGGAGCTGCGGCGGGCCATCCGCGAAGGCGACGAAGCCGCCGAGACCTTCGTCAAGGCCAACCTGCGCCTGGTCGTGTCCATCGCCAAGAAGTACCAGGCGGCCGAGCTCCCGCTGCTTGACCTGGTCCAAGAGGGCAACCTTGGGCTCATGCACGCGGTGGAGAAGTTCGACTGGCGCAAGGGCTTCAAGTTCTCCACTTACGCGACATGGTGGATCCGCCAGGCCATCACTCGGGGCATTGCCAACACCGGCCGCACCGTGCGCTTGCCGGTGCACGCCGGGGACCTGCTGACCAGGGTGACCAAGGCCCGTGGCCGGCTCGAGGGCCAGCTCGGCCGTCGGCCTACCTCGGCTGAGCTGGCCAATGACCTGGAGCTGGAAGAGGAAAAGGTCATCGAGATCCTCCGCCATGCGGCCGAGCCGCTGTCCCTGTCCGAGCCGCTGCGCGAGGACGGCGATGCCGAGCTGGGCGATGTGGTCGAGGACCGTTCGGCCGTGTCCCCTTTCGAGGCGGCGGCCGCTTCGCTGCTGTCGGGCGAAGTGAGCAAGATGCTGGTGGCCTTGGACGAAAGAGAAAGGGAGATCCTACGGTTGCGCTTCGGTTTGGACCGGGGCGAACCGCGGACCCTCGACGAGGTCGGGGAGCACTTCAACCTGACGCGCGAACGCATCCGCCAGATCGAAGCGCGTGCTATGTCCAAGCTGCGGCACCCGTCGACTGACCGAGGTGCCCGGGAGCTATTGACCACCTGAGCCGTTGGCTCCCCAAGGCAGCTCACGCACCGGCGAAGGGCCGGCTGAAGTGCGCTGGCAGGCGGGCCAGGACGAAGCTGAACAGCAACCGACGGTCGGTAGTGACCAGCACGATCGCCGCCTTCCCAGAAGTGCCGGGCGACGAGCCAGCCACTTGGCCCGCCGCGAACGTACCGGTGAAGGCGAACGCGCAGACCCTGCTGCCTGCTCTAACTGTCACGAGGGTGGTGCCGTGGGGGCTGTGCGGGTAGCGACGCTCGACGAGCCGCTCGAACGCCCGCGGCTCTACCAGCCGCACGCCCTGGAAGTGGTAGTCACGGTCGGGTGAGTTGAGGGCCGCCTCGGCGAGGGGGAGCCCTTGGTAACAATCGGCCAGGCCGGTGGGCGGGCTGGGGTGGTGGCACGCGCCCAGCCCGGTCCCGAGCAGGGCCACTACCAGGGCAGTGGCCCAGGCCCGGCCGGCCCAGGCCCGCCCGGTCCGGCCGCGGGCCATCCTCGTGCCCCCGGCCCGCTTGGGGTATGTGTTGGCCTGTTTGCTCATGTCCTCTCTCGTGCCTCGCTGGCTGCCACTGGGCCAGCCCCCGCTGGTGCCTGGCCCCCCGTCGCCCGGGGGAGCCCGGTCCCTACCGCCCCGGGCCGTGCCGAGCGCAGCGCACGGCGCCGCAGACGGGCCAGGCCGAGGTAGCAGCCCGCCCCCAAAGGTAGAGGGGCCCAGAAACTGAACAACCGGTAGAAAAGCACAGCCGCTACCGTTGTAGCCTTACCTCCCCCGAAGGCCACCAAGGCGACCGTCAGGCTACCTTCGACCACTCCCAGGCCCCCCGGTGTTATGGGCAGGAGGGTTGCCAGCTGGCCCGCGCAGTAAGCCAGCAACAGCCCTCGCCAGGGGACCCCTCCCCCCACGGCCAGGAAGGCGAAACCCAGGCAACCGCAGTCCGCCAGCCAGTTGACAGTGGCAGCTAGCGCGGCGCGTGCCCACTCCTGCCGGGTCGGGGCGACCGCCCGCATGCGGTCGAAGCCGGCCCGCAAGGGGCCCATCAGCTGCCCGGGCGGACGCCGGGCCTTCCTTTCCAGCCAGGCGACGGCTCGGGCTGCCGGCCCGTACAGCCGGGCCCGGTTGAGCCAGGCCAGCACTGCCAGCAACGCCAGCAGCACGACCCCGACCACAGCCTCGACCAGGTCGAAGGTGGTGCCAATGGAGGCAGCCAGGGCGAGGGCCACCCCGGCCAGCCCGGCGATGACGGCGAAGGAGACCATGGCGGCCCCCACCACCACCCATCCCGCCAGCACCTCGTCGGCCCCAAGGAACTGGTACTGGCGGAACAAGTAGAGGCCAGCGAAGGCAGCCCCCACGGGCAGGGCTGCTTGCACTGACGAGCTGGCGAAAGTCAAGGCGGTCAACCTGGCCAACGGAGGGTCGATGTCACCCGCCTTCAACATGGCCCGCTGAAGTGCTGCGGCCGCCACGTAAGAGCCGAGCTCGGCGCAGGCGGCCAGCACCAACCAGCCCCAGTGGGGGTTCTCCAAGAAGGTGCTGGCGCCAGAAAGCTCGCTCGACTTACCAGTAAGGACCCAGGCCGCGACACCCACCAGCACCAGGCCGCCCACTAACCGTGCTGGCCCCCAGTAGTGCCGGAGCTTTTGCGGCCAGGCCACCAGGGCATCTTCGCGCCAGTGCCGACAGGGACCTCCTCAGGTGCTCCCAGCCGCAGGTCAGCCAGGCCGTTGCCCACCTGTGCAGGCCACTGCTCCGGCGCCCACGGGGCCCGACAGCGCCCACCGGCCCTGCGGGGCCGCTGCCCCGGCGCCTGCGGGGCCGACGGGCGGGTGCACCCCCTCCATCTTTCAGCGGGCGACCGGTCCTCGGCCCGGGCCCAGGCCGGCCCGGCCGGTCACCGGGGCCCGGTCTGCCAGGTACCCCTGGTCGGCCAGGCGGGCTAGGGAGGCCGCGTCCATGTCCCACCCTGGGCTGCGGGCCCGCTGCCGGGCGCAACGGGCCACGATGCCTTCCCAGCGTGCTCGAGCCGCCTGGCTCAGTGGCCGTGGCCCTGCTGCCCGCAGCATCGCTTCGTCCGGCCAGCCGGTAGCCAGTTCTGCTACGGCCGCCTGCTGCCAGCCGCGCCCTCCTGCCAGGACGAGGCTCCCACGAGCGCTCAAGGTCACCCAGGCACTGTGGACCTCACGAGACAGTCGTCCGAGCTCCAAGGGGTCCCCCAGCACCACCAGGCCGCCCCCAGCCCCCGGCCCAAGCGCAGCCCCCCGCCCGCCCGCCCAGCCCCGCAGGTAGGGGACGGTCGTGGCGTACCCGTACCCGAGGCTGTGCGCGTCGGCGGCCCCGACCTCCGAGCGGCCCACCCGTCCGGGACCTGCCCACTCAACGGTCAGCTTCGACGGCCCCAGGGCCACGACGGTCCCCCAGGTCGCGCTCTTGACCGGCCCGATCCGTCGGAGGGCGAGGACCCGGTCGCCCACCACGAACTCGCGCCCTCCCAGGTAGGCACGCTGTCTGCCTCCGGGCACCGCCGTGCCGCCGGTCGGTCGCACCCTGGCCAGGTGACCTCCGCCCTGGAGGTTTGCCTGGTGGGCGGCCATGTTGAGCGCCTCAGCCTCAGGCGGGCCGTAGGCCACCATCAGGGAAGCGGGCTCGGCCCTCCAGGCGGCCAAGGCGTGAGCCATTGCGTCCGCCCCGGACGAGGCACCCCGTACCACGATGCCGGGCACTGAGGCGGCGGGGTGCTTTGGCCCCAGGGGCCCCGCACCTCGTCCCAGGCCGGCCCCTGCCCGGCTAAGAGGCAGGTCGTGCAGCCCAGGAGGGGACAGCTCCTCCTCCAGCTGTCCCAGGGCTCGGGAAAGGTAGGGGCCTTTGGCGCCCTGCGTACCCCCGACCACCAAGACGAGCTTGCTCCCCTCGGCCCTGGCCTGGTCGACCAGTTGAGCGAGGGCCCGAGGGCTTAAGTTGTCGGCTGAGTCCACCACCAGTACCCGCCGGCCGACCCGGGAGCTGCTTGCCGGGGCTGAGCGGCCAGGTAGTTGGAGCGAGGTCAAGGCTCGCCAGCGGCGGGCCTCCAGGTCGGTCGGGCATGTCACTTCGACGGTGGTGCCGGCCGCCTGCCAGACGGCGCGAGCAGCGTCGATGCACGCGGCTTGGGCGAGCCAGGGGGCGCTCGGCACCACCGCCACCCCTTCTGGGCCGCATGCGAGCCACCTGGCCGCCGCGGCCACAGGCCCGTCGTAGCCGAGGCAGGCCAGTTGTTGCTCGGCCAGGGCCGGGCCTACCTGGGCGAGGTGCGCCGACCGGGCTTCCTGGGCAACGGCCACGACGTGGCGGTCAAGGGCGCGGGCGTGGGCAGTTGTCCACAGCGCCGGCCCCACCCGGTCCGCCTCCTGGCACCACGCACGCGCCCAGGCGGCGGCGGCCTGCACACCTAAGAACGCGTTGGCCTCTGCCAACGCCACCAGCGCGTCTGGCTCGCTGAAGGCTGAGGCGCGGGCGGCCAAGGCCTCTACCACGGGGCCTGCAACCGGGGGAGGCCCGGGCAGGGCCGGCCGGGCGGCCGCCTCTCGGGCCACTTTTTCAGAGCTCTCAGCGTCCCACATGGCCTTGAGACGAGACGGTGCGGCAGACCGGGTGGCCCCCTGGGACACCCGGGTACTGGAGCTGGAAGCTGACCCGAACGACCGTGCCCTCGCCCACACCGCGCGGGAGCGAGAACTTGCCGCCCCGAGCACTTCGCTGGGTACGGCCGCCACTTCTCCCAGCCCCCCCGGCGACAGCCGCCAGTCAAAACACAGCCCGGCCTGGCGCAGCCGTTCCCGAAGGGCCAGCTGGAACCCTGCCCCCAACGCCTCTCGCCAGTGCCACAGTGGGCCAGGCACCAGGCAGCCCCACCGAGCCTCGCCGTCCCAGGCCAGGTTGGCCACCACGACATGGGTGTGAAGGTGGGGGTCGCCGGCGTTGCTCTCCCAGTGCTCGAAACCGGCGGCGACCATCGTCCCGGGGACCTCTGCCCTGTCCCTGCGCAGCCAGACTGCGCGCTCCTCGGCCAGCTCAACCGTGTCCCGGACCGCCTGGCGATGAGCGTCCCGCACTAGCTGGGCCCGGTCCGGGCTGAGGGTGGCTGCGAGCAGGGAGACCGACTTGGGGGCAGCCAGCACGAAGTCCCAGCCTTGGCGGCGGCGAAGAGCCGGCCGGGCCGTGAGCGCGCTGCCATCGGGGCCCCGGCCCAGCAGGGCCTGGCGCAGCGAGCTCACCTCGATCGTGCCTACCAGCCCCAGGTGCCCCGCGCCGCGGCCCATCCAGGTGCTGTGCCGGGTGCCACGCTGCCAGTAGGGCAAGCTCGTCACCGAGACGGGTCGTACAATCAACATGAGTTGAAAAGCTATCAGAAGTATGGAAAGATATCTAAAGAGCTGGCCCGGCTCTCAGGCCTCGGGCAGCAGTCGGGGACGGGTCAGCTCCCCTCGGCGTGACCGCCTCCCCTCGGCGTGACCGCCTCCCCTCGGCGTGACCGCCTCCCCTCGGCGTGACCGCCTCCCCTCGGCGTGACCGCCTCCCCTCGGCGTGACCGCCTCCCCTCGGCGTGACCGCCTCCCCTCACCGGACCACCACCAAGGAGCTGTTATGAAGTCGTTTGTCACCCGCCTTGTCGTCGCGGCCGGGGGTACCGGCCTCAGCGGGATCAACCCCGGCAGCTCAGCTGGGCTGCCAGGCGAGGCCACGCTGGAAAGCCTGGCCAGCGGGATCGGGCACTGGGCCCTTCTGGCCTCGGTAGTGGGCGTCTTCGCCGGGGGCGTGATGTGGGCCTTCGGACATTTTTCGCACAACTACCAGCACTCCTACAACGGGCGCAAAGGTGTTATCGTCTCGGCCCTCGCCGCCTTGCTGATCGGCGGGGCCTCCCACATCATCAGCTTCTTCTACGGCCAGGGCCAAGGGATCGGCTGATGCCGTGGTCCTCCCTGCTGCACCTCCTGCTGCCGGGGGGCGGGCTGGCGAGCCGCTTCGCCAGCGTCTTCTTCGGGTTCTTCACCCAATGGTTGGCCCACGGTGCGGTCTGGATGACGAGCAACATGATCGGCCAGGCCATCGCCAAGTCGACAGCTCCCGTGGTCAACGGCCCTTGGTTCTTGTCCGTGATGGGCGACATGCTGCCTGTGGAAGAGCTCGTGGTGGCCCCCATCCTCTTTGCTGCCACCATCGGGGCGGTCCTCCGCCAAGATATGCGCCGCCTGGCCCGTGCCTGGCTCGCCTGCCTCCCGCTGTCCCTCCTGGGCGGCTTCGTCGTGGTCTACTTCACTGGCCTCGGCCTCAGGGTGACCGACGGCTTGTCCCAGGCGGTCCAGGCCGCCGTAAGCCCTGACCTGGCCAAGCTCTACGCGGCCATCGTGCCCCAACCGCTCCTGGGCCTCGTGGCCAGCGGGCCGGTTGCTGGGCTGCTGGCCGTCGTCTTCATGGCTGGTGCCCTGGTCATCTGGGTCGAACTGGCGCTGCGGTCCGCTGCCGTCGAGCTGGCCGTGCTGTTCATGCCCTTGGCCCTGGCCGGCCTCATATGGCCGGCTACCGCCCACTGGGCCAAGAGGCTCATCGAGGTGCTGGCCGCACTGCTGTTGGCCAAGCCGGTGATCGTCGGAGCGCTCTGCCTGGGCGCGCACAGCTTGACTGCGAGCCAAGGGACGCTGAGCGCGCTGGTCACCGGCACGGCTATCTTGCTCCTGGCTACCTTTGCCCCCCTGGCCGTGCTCAAGTTGGCCCCGGTCGTGGAGGCGTCGGCGCTCGCACACTTGCATGGCCTTTCCCGGGAACCCTTCCGCCTCGCCGAGCGGGCGGTGCAAATGACCTTGTCCAAAGCGTCCGACCTCAAAGGGCCGGCCGCCGCCGGGCCCTCCCATGACGGCGAGAGCCTCCTCCCCGGTGCGCTGCTGGCCAGGGTCAGCAGTGACGACCATCCCTTGGGCCCGGCCCGCCCGGTCCCGCCCGGTGCCAGTAGCTCGGCGAGCCGCGATGGCTGAGGGTGCCCGCTACCGCTTCGAGCCGCTCGAACGCCGGGGCCTCGTGCTGGGCCTGAGCGCCAGCCAAGTGGCCTCGGCCAGCCTCGCTGTCATGGTGGCGTTCGGGCTGTTGCTTGGCCACCGGGGCCCTGCCGGGATAGGCGGTGCAGGAGTGGTGCTTGGCTTGGGCGGCCTCCTGTGCCGGCCTGTCCTGGGCCGGTCTTGCCTTTCATGGGCCGCCCTGGGTGCCCGTTTCATCCGTCGCCCTCGCCGGGCGGTTGTCCCACCGCCCGCCCTTTGCCCTGGCCGAGCGGTGCCCTTGCCCACCAAGGCCCTGGCTTTGGGCTTGACCCTCCGCGAAGTCCCTGGCACCGCTCGGGGCCAGCCGGCAGGCGTGCTGCTGGACGAGCGTGCTGGGACTGTTGCCGCCGTGCTGCGGGCCAGGGGAGGTGCGTTCTGCTTACTGGACGAGGCCGACAAACAACGCAAACTGGCAGCTTGGGCCGCGGTGCTCGAGTCTTTGGCGTCCCACCAGGGCCCGCTCGCCCGCTTGCAGTGGTGCCAGCGAAGCCTGCCGGGCGACGTAGGCGGGTTGCTCGACCGGCTCGAGTCGGCGGGTGACCCGCAGAGCCCCAGCTACCGCAGCTACCGCTCCTTGGCCAAAGCAGCCTGGTCGTGGCAGCAGGACACGTTCCTGGTCGTCGTCTCGCGTTGGCAGGGCCGGCCGGGACGGCGCGCCCAGCAGTACCCCGAGGCCCTCTTCGACTACGTCGGTTCGCTGTGTGAGCAGTTGCATGCCGCGGGTTTCGGCTGCGAACCGGCTTTGGGCGCGGCCGGTATAGCCAGCGTGCTCGGTTCGTACCTGGTCCCGGAGATCCAGCGCCACAAGGCCGCCTACCCATGGCCGCTTGCCGTCGAGGAGCATTGGGGCTCGGTGCGGGTCGAGGGCTTATGGCACCGCACTTACTGGGTGGCGGAGTGGCCCCGCAGCGACGTGGGCCCGGATTTCTTGAGCCCACTTCTGCTCGGCGCCGGGCGCCGTTCGTTCTCTGTCCTGATGGCCCCGGTGCCGCCTGAACGGGCGGCCCGGGAGGCCGCCTCGTCTCGCACAGCTCAACTGGCAGACTCCCGGCTGCGACAGCAGGGGGGGTTCCTGGAGACCGCTCGTCACCGCCGGGAAGCAGAGGCCCTGGAGGCGCGCGAGGCGCAGATAGCGGGCGGGCGCAGTGCCTTCCAGCTGGCCGGCTACGTGACCGTGTCCGCCAGTGGCCCAAGTGAGCTAGGCAAGGCCAGCACTGACCTAGAGCAAGCGGCTGGAGCAGCCAAGCTGTGCCTGCGCTGCCTCTACGGCCAGCAGAAGGAGGCACTGGGCTGGGCATTGCCGTTGGGCAGGGGCCTATGAGGGCGCCGTTGCTGGCCGGCAGCTCTCCGTCGCCGCCCCAGGAGACGGCCTCAACGACCTCAGGGTGGCCTTGGCCCATGGGGCCGGGAAAGTGACCTGGCGCAAGGACATGCCCCCTCCGCACCGGGCCACGTCGCTCGAGCTGCGGTCGCTCTACCCCTTCGTCGCCCCCGAGCCGCTGGGCCTCGACAGTTGCTACCTGGGCCGCGAGGTGGGCGGTGGCCTGTTCTGCTTCGACCCCTGGGAGGGTTACCAAAGGGGTGTCCTGACCGGGCCGAACATGGTGGTCCTGGGCCAGATCGGGCGGGGCAAGTCAGCCTTCGTGAAGAGCTTTGTCTGGCGTCAGGTGGCGTTCGGGCGCCAGTGCTGGGTCCTCGACCCGAAAGGAGAGTACGACCGGCTGGCTGCCGCCTGTGGCTCAGAGCCGCTTCGGCTGGGTCCTGGCACCGGCCTGCGCCTCAACCCCCTGGACGTGGGCCCGCCGGGGAGCGACGGTGACCGCCACCAGCGCCGCAGCGGGCTGCTCGGTGCCCTCTTGGCCAGCTCGCTGGGGCGGTCGCTCCTGCCAGAGGAGAGGGCAGCCGCTGACGTGGCCCTGGCTGCTGCGGAACTGCGGGCTTGTACGCCGACTCTCCCCATGGTGGCCGAAGCCCTGCTTTGGCCTGAGCCCGAAGCGGCGCGCCGGCTGGGGACGGACGTCGAAGGGTTGCGCCATGATGGCCGCCAGCTGGCGTTGGAACTGCGCCGGTTGGTGAACGGGGACTTGGCTGGGATGTTCGACGGCGAAACTTCACCGGCGCTGGACCTCGCCAGCTGCGTCGTCGTCTTGGACCTGTCCCTCCTCTATGGTTCGCCGGCCCTGGGGCTGCTCATGGTGTGCGCCATGGCCTGGTTGCAAAGCGCCCTACTGGAGGGGGGCAAGCGGAAGCGGCTGTTCGTGCTGGACGAGGCTTGGGCCGTCCTCAGCCAGCTCGCGACCTCGAAGTGGCTCCAGGCGAACTTCAAGCTGTCCCGCTCTTACGGTGTGGCCAACGTAGCTGTGCTGCACCGCCTTTCGGACCTGAGGGCGGCTGGCCCCGAGGGCTCACAGGAGCAGCGACTGGCCGAGGGCCTGCTGTCGGACGCCGAGACACGAGTCTGCTTCGGCCAATCGGCCGCTGATGCCGGCCAAGCGGGCCAGTTGCTCGGCTTGTCCGCTACCGAGGTAGAGCTCTTGGGCCAGCTCCCACGGGGTGTGGCCCTTTGGAAGGTGGGGCACCGTTCCTACCTGGTCCAGCACCAGCTTTCGACCGAGGAGCTAGTACTGGCCGGTACCGACGAGGCCATGGTGTGACTGGCCCGTGGCTGCGCCAGCGGTAGCCTGCGGCTATCAGCGATGGGCTTGCACTCTCGTCCAAGAAGCTCCATGCCGGGTCCCTGGCCGCCCCGGCACTCCCGGCTCGGGCTCGCCTGGCGGTCCTGGCAGGCCGGACGGCAGCACGGCTGTCCCGGTGGTCCGGGCGCGGCTCGGGGTCGGTAGTAGGGGGCCATGCCATCTTGGCCATCGACCCCTACGCGCTGGAGAGGTTGGCTGCCAACCGGGAAGTCCTGCTCGTGTCGGGCACCAACGGAAAGACGACGACCACCAAGCTGCTCGCTGAGGCCATCGGGGCGAGCGAACCAGTGGCTACCAACGTCCTCGGGGCCAACCTGCCTACTGGCCTGGCATCGGCGTTGGCGGCAGGGGCCCCAGGAGCCGTGGCTGTGCTGGAGGTGGACGAGGCGTGGCTGGCCACGGTGGCGCAGAAAGTTCGCCCCTCGGTCATGGTGCTGCTCAACCTGAGCCGGGACCAGTTGGACCGCAACAACGAGGTGCGCCAGGTCGCCCAGCGCTGGCGGCGGGCTTGCCAGGAGGCGTCGCCCACGGCTGCCGTCGTGGCCAATGCTGACGACCCACTGGTGGCTTGGGCGGCGGCGGGGGCCGAGCATGTGACCTGGGTCGGGGCGGGGCTGCTCTGGCGAGGGGACGCGGTCGGCTGCCCGGCTTGCGGGGGCCAGGTGCGGTTCGCCGCGCCCGCCGGCGCTGTGGCGCCCGCCGGCGCTGTGGCGCCCGCCGGCGCTGTGGCGCCCGCCGGCGCTGTGGCGCCCGCCGGTGCTGTGGCGCCCGCCGGTGCCGTGGCGCCCGCTAGTGCTGGTCCCGCCGCTGAGGCCCTGCCCGCCGCTGGAGCTGGGCCAGGCGGGTGCCAGGGGCCAGGTAGTGACCCGACTGAGCTGAGAGGGGCGGGCTGGGCCTGTTCGCAGTGCGGCTTTTGCCGTCCGCCGCTCGACTTGTGGGTGGCACCTGGGGCCGGTGAGGCAATGGTGGAGCTGGCCTCAGGTGCCCGCTACCCCGTAACCCTCCGGCTCCCCGGCCGTTGCAACCAGGCCAACGCCGCCATGGCACTGGCGGCTGTCCTGACCTCGGGGCGCGACCTGGGCGCCGCTGCGGGTGCCATGTCGACGGTGAGCGAGGTCGCGGGGCGCTATGCCACCGTCAAGGTGGGCCGAGTTGGGGCCCGCTTACTGCTGGCCAAGAACCCAGCCGGCTGGGCTGAGGTCTTCGACATGCTCCACCCCTCGCCAGCACCGCTCGTAGTTGCCATCAATGCCCGCACTGCCGACGGCCACGACCCCTCCTGGCTATGGGACGTACCCTTTGAACGGTTGCGTGGGAGGTGGGTGGCCGCCACTGGCGAACGTGGCCTGGACCTGGCGGTGCGCCTGCACTACGCCGAGGTGGGCCACCTTTACGTGCCTGACCTGGCTGCTGCCCTGGAGGCGGCCGCCCAGGTGGCCAGTGCTCAGGCAGCGGCCGGCGCAGCCACCACCCAGCCGGAGGCAGCCACCGCCCAGGTCGGCCTACAACATGAGCTCGCTGCCACGCGTAGCGGCCTGCAACCTGGGCCAGCTTCAGCTGGGGACGCCACGGTGACCGGGGCGCTGGACGTCGTAGCCAACTACACCGCCTTCCACCAGTTCCTGGCCATGTCCCGGGCGCTAGCCGGTCCCGCCAGCCAGGGCCGGCGCTCGGCGCGGGGCCGTGACCTGGCCGTGGCCCATGACCGCCTGGCCGTGGCCCAGGACCGTACCCGATGACCGCGACCCGGCTTGGCCCATGACTGTGACGATCGCCCTCGTGTACCCGGAACTGCTCGGCACCTACGGTGACGGTGGCAACGCCACCGTGCTTGCCCAGCGGCTGGCCTGGCGGGGCCACGAGGCACGGGTTGTGACTGTCCATGCCGGCCAAGCCGTGCCCGAGACTTGTGAGCTGTACGTCGTCGGCGGTGGGGAGGACCTGCCCCAGGCGCTGGCGGCCGAGAAGCTGCGGGCGGGCAGGGCCCTGCACCACGCCGTCGACGGCGGGGCGGTCGTGCTGGCGGTTTGTGCCGGCTTACAGATCCTGGGCGAGCGCTTCGTCGGTCCCGACGGCCGCCCGAGCGATGGCCTCGGCATCCTCGACTGCCGGACCACCCCCTCGGCCCGGGGGCGGGCCATCGGCGAGATCCTCGTGCAACCCGCAGGCGAGTGGGCTGGCGACGGCCTGCCTGTCCTGAGCGGTTTTGAGAACCACAGCGGCGTGACCGAGCTGGGGCCCGGCTGCCGTCCCGCAGGTTCGGTGGTGGTAGGTGTGGGCAACCAGGACGGTACGGTCGAGGGCGCCGTGGCCGGCCGGGTGTGGGGTACTTACCTGCACGGCCCGGTCCTGGCGCGCAACCCGCGCCTGGCGGACATGCTGCTTGGGTGGGCGGTTGGCCCGCTGGGCCCTCTTGACGACCAGGAGCCGGAGGCTTTGCACGCCGAGCGTTGCCGGCGCGCCCGGGGCGAGAGAGGCCGGCTGTGGCGGAGCGAACGAGGCCGGCCCAGCGAACAAGGCCGGCGTAGCGAACGAGGCCGGCTGTGGCGGAGCGAACGAGGCCGGCCCAACGAGCGAGGCCGGCGCAGCGGCCCCGCTGGGGACGGGCGGCTCGGGCAAAACGACGAGCCGAGCGGGCCCGGGCCCCTCGGCCGGGCGAGGTTGGGCACCCGGTGGTTGTGCCGCCTGGCCTCAGGGCGTTACCTGGCCTCAGGGCGTTACCTGGCCTCAGGGCGTTACCTGGCCTCAGGACGTAGCCGGCCTGGAGCGACCGGGCGGTGACCTCCACCGCTTTTTTCACTGACCGCTACGAGCTGACCATGCTCGAGGCCGCCCTACGCAGCGGCAGGGCCGGTTGCCCAGCCACCTTCGAGGTGTTCACTAGGCGCCTGCCGGAGCGCCGGCCATGGGGGGTATTTGCTGGCTTGGGCAGGTTCCTCGAGGCTCTGGAAAGCTTCTGTTTCGGCCCAGAGGAGCTGACCTGGCTCGAGGCCAACCACGTGGTGGGGCCGGCAACCCTTGACTTCCTGGCCGGCTACCACTTCAGCGGCAACATCGACGCCTACCGCGAGGGGGAGCTTTACGCCGCGGGTTCGCCCGTGCTCACCGTTGAAGCCCCCTTTGGCGAGGGCCTCCTGCTGGAGACGCTGGCCCTCAGCATCTTCAACTTCGACTCGGCGGTCGCCGGGGCTGCCAGCATGATCACGGCTGCCGCCGCGGAGCGCCCCGTCATAGAGATGGGGAGCCGGCGGGTGGACCCCTCGGCCGCCGTCGCCGCGGCCCGTGCCGCCTACATAGGAGGTTTTGCCAGCACCTCCAACCTGCAGGCGGGGAGGCGGTACGGCATCCCCACGGCTGGGACCGCGGCGCACGCCTTCGTCCTCGCCTACCCGGGGGAAAAGGAAGCCTTTGCTGCTCAGGTCGCCTCGTTCGGGCCGGCTACGACGCTGCTCGTGGACACCTACGACACCATGCAGGGGGTACGTAACGCCGTAGAGGTGTGCGGGCCCCACTTGGGAGCCGTGCGCATCGACTCGGGGGATCTCGGCCGTGAGGCTCTGCGCGTGAGGAAGTTGTTGGACGACCTCGGCGCGACCGGGACCAAGCTGGTGGTGACCGGGGACTTGGACGCCCGCACCATCGCTGCCCTGGGCGCCGCCCCGGTCGACTCCTACGGAGTGGGGACCAGCGTGGTGACCGGTATGGGTGCGCCCAGCGCGGGCTTCGTCTACAAGCTGGTGGCGGTGGGGGAGCCCGGTGATGGGCCTGCTGCCCCCCAACGCCCGGTGGCCAAGCGCTCGGCCGGCAAGGCCACCGTGGGCGGCCGCAAGTGGGCCTGGCGGGCCCAGCTGGACGAACGCCCGGGACACTCGTCAGGGGAGGCCGTCTTGGAGGCCACCACGGCGGGGACGGACCTCCCCGTGTGGGTGGACGTGGTCTCCACTTCCCCCCGCTGCCCGCACCCCGGCGGGGAGCCCTTGCAGGTGAGGGTGGTGGAGGACGGCAAGGTGGTGCACCGGCCGGCTCTGGGGGACATTAGGGCGTACCACCTGGCTGCTCGGGACCGCACCGGGCTGTCTAGCCCCCTCCTGCTCGACCGCCACCCCTGAGCCTGGCCCGACATCGATGAGGCCCGGTCTCGGGCCGACCGGCGGTAGCCTGTGGGCATGAGCCCTTGGCTTGTGCGTAGGGCGAGGTACTTCGCCCCCCTCGGTGTGGCTGGTGCCATCGCTTTGGGGGCGTGGGTGCCCACCCTGTCGGCCTCTCCCGCTCCAGGGTTGCCGCCAGTCACCGCTCAGCAACTGCTGGTCGACGTGCAGCAGGCCCGGCCCCCTGAGCTGAGCGGCACCCTGACCTGGACGGCCAACCTCGGCGTGCCCGACCTGTCGTCCCTCCAGTCAGCAAGCGGGCAGGGGGGCAACCAGGGCTTCGACCCCCTGAGCCTGCTTTCGGGTACCCGTAGCTTCAGCGTCTGGCTGGACGGTGCCCGGGCCGAGCACCTTTCGCTCACCCAAGACCAACCCGCAGCCGAGCTGGACTTGGTCCGCAACGGCAGCCGGGCCTGGATCTGGGACAGCACCACCCAGACGGTCACCGAGCTCCAGGGCCTGCCGGTGGGCGGCGCCCCCACCAGCACCACCCCCACGACCGTGCCGGCCATGTCCCCCAGCCAGCTGGCAGCACAGTTCCTCGACCACTTGAGCCGGACCACCAAGGTCACCGTGGGCACCCCCCTGTACGTGGCCGGCCAGCCCGCCTACCCGCTGTTGTTGGCGCCCAACGGCTCCTCGGCCAGCACGGTCGACCATGTGGAGGTCTACGTGGGTGGGGCCGAGCCCCTGGTCGGCGTCCCGCTGGGGGTGGCTGTGTACGCTAGGGGCCAGGCCGCCCCGGCTCTGTCTCTGGCCTTCAGCGGCCAGCTGACCTTGGGCCCCCCTCCGGCCAGCGAGCTCACCTTCACGCCTCCGCCCGGTGCCAGGGTGGTCACCCGCACCCTCAGCCCAACCAGCCCGGCCACGGGCAGCAGCTCGGCTTCCTCGTCCCAGGCGGGCGCCGGACTGGGCCTGGGTGGGCTCAGCCGGAGCGGGCAGGGTTGGGCCAGCGTGGTCAGCGGGGTCGCCCGGCAGTTCACGGGCGCAGGCCAAGCTACGCTCGACCAAGTGACGACAGTCGTCCCCGTGGCTGGCCAGCAGGCTCGGCTGTTCAGCACTGACTTGCTGAACGTGCTGTTCATGCCCGACGGCCGGTTCTACGCCGGCTTCGTCGTCCCCCGGGCCCTAGAGGCTGCCGCCTCGGCTGCTGCCTGAGCGCCTGGTCACGTGGCCGCGGCATTGGCCGTCGAAACGCACGGCCTGGCTAAGCACTTCGGCGCGGTCGCGGCGGTGGACGGCGTCGACCTGGCCGTCCCCGCGGGCAGCACCTACGGCTTTTTGGGGCCGAACGGGTCGGGGAAGACTACGACCATCCGTGTCCTGCTCGGCCTGGTCAACCCGACCAGAGGCAGCTGGAGCCTCCTGGGCGAGCCCATGCCGCAGCGGGCGATGGCCGCCCTGCCCCGAGTCGGTGCGCTGGTAGAGGGCCCTGCCTTCTACCCCTGGTTGTCGGGCCACGACAACCTGGCCCGCCTGGACGCGCTGGGCCCGGACGGGCGTTCGTCCACCCGGGAGAAGCGCATCGGCGAGGCCCTCGCCCGGGTGGGCCTCACCGCCGCCGCCCGGCGCAAGTACAAGGCCTATTCCCTGGGCATGCGCCAGCGGCTGGGGCTGGCCTGGGCGCTGCTCCGGCCCCGCCAGCTGCTGGTGCTGGACGAGCCCACCAATGGCATGGACCCTCAGGGCACCAGGGAGATCCGCCACCTGGTCCGGCAGTTGGCGGAGGAGGGTACCACCGTGTTCCTGTCGTCCCACCTGCTCTCGGAGGTGGAGCAGGTCTGCACCCACGTGGGTGTCATGCACCGGGGCAAGTTGCTGATGCAGGGCACCCTGGACGAGCTGCGGGCATCGTCGGCTCCCCGGCTGCGGGTCGAGCCTGACGACCCCGCCCGGGCCATGGAGGTCCTGGGGGCGATGGGGTTGAGGGACCTGAGCCGCCGCGGGCCTGAGGTGGTCGCCACCTTGGGCGACGTGGCCCCCGAGGAGTGCAACCGGCGCCTGGTCGAAGCCGGCGTCGGGGTACGCATGTTGTTGAGGGAAAGGGCTTCGCTCGAAGACGCCTTCGTCGCCCTGACCGGCGAAGGCTTTGACGTGGCCGGCTGAGGGGGGCTTCCCATGGGGCTGGTCGAGGCGTTTTCCATGGGGCTGGTCGAGGCGCGTACGGTCTTCGGCCGGGCCAGGGTCAGGGCTTTGCTGGGGGTCCTGGCCGCGGTACCGGTGTTCTTGGGTGTCGTCGTCTACCTGTCGGGCGGGCCGGCTGCCGGCGAAGGCCCGTCGTTCCTGGACCGCGTGGTGCACAACGGGGTGTTCACCGCCCTGGCCGCCCTCACGGTCACCATGCCCTTTTTCATCCCTTTGTCCATCGCGGTGGTGGCGGGCGACTCGGTGGCCGGTGAAGCGAACATGGGGACGCTGCGCTACCTGGTGGCGCGCCCCGCCGGGCGGGCTCGGCTCCTGGCGGCCAAAGCAGCGGTGGTGGGGTTGTTCTGCCTGGCTGCTGCCCTCGTTGTCGTGGTCACGGGCCTCGTCGTGGGCGCCGCCTTCTTTTCGCACGGCCGGGTGGTGACTCTTTCGGGGACGACCGTGAGCTTCTTGGACGGGGTCGGCCGCAGCTTGCTGGCCGGGCTGGTGGTGGGGGCATCCATGTTCGGCCTGGCAGCCATCGGGGTGTTCGTTTCCACCATGACCGATGTCCCCATCGCGGCGATGGCCGTGACCATCGGGGCGGTCATCGTCTCTGCCATCCTGGACGGCGTCTCCCAAGTCTCCTTCATGCACCCCTGGCTGTTCACCAACTACTGGGCTGCTTTTGCTGACCTGTTGCGGGACCCCGTCCGCTGGCACGGCATCGCCAAGGACCTCGTCCTCCAAACCGGGTACGTGGCCGTCTTCGGGGCCGCCGCTTGGGCCCGGATGACCACCCGGGACGTCCTCAGCTGACGGGCGGGCTCAGGCCCGCTCCCACAGGCGTACCCCACCCAGGATGCCTGCGGAATTGTCGGCCAGCGTGACGTCCGGGGGGAGCTGCGCTTTCACCCGCGAGGAGTTGCCGCCCCCTATGTAGCAGTGGTCGAAGAACACAAGGCCTCTCAGCACTTCGATGGCCTTGGCCACGCGGGCGTTCCATTTCTTGTTGCCGACCTTGCGCCGGGCGTCGTTTCCCAGGACTTCGTTGTAGGTCTGCCCCTTTTTCCCCAGAGGGTGCTGGGCCAGCTCCAGGTGGGGCGCCAGCTTGCCCTGCCAGAAAAGGGCCGTCCCGACCCCGGTGCCCAGGGTGACGACCAGCTCCAGGCCCTCGCCTTTCACCAGGGCAGCTCCCTGCACATCGGCGTCGTTGGCCACCCGGCACGGCCGCCCCAGGGCCGCCTCCAGAGCCTCCTGCAAGTTGAAGCCGGCCCAAGCGCTTTGCAGTTCAGCTGACGGCACCCCCTCGGGACCGCTCGGGGATATGAAATGGGGGGCCGACAGCACTCGGCCGGCCCGCACCATGCCCGGGAACCCCGCGGACACCCGCTGGTAGGCCGGCAGCCCCGAGGCCAGCCCGGCCAGGGTGCTGATGAGCTGCTCGGGTGGGAGAGGGTAGGGGGTCGGCACCCTGACGGGTTGGTGGAGCAGCTCACCGTGGCTGGAGAGGACCGAGGCCTTGAGCCCGCTGCCACCGATGTCGAAGCACAGGGTGCGGGGGAGGCCGGGCCTGGCGGTGCGGCCCGCCGGGCGCGACGGCACCCGCGCTGCTGGGTGGCGGCTGCTGGCCCGGCCACTCGCCCGGGAACTCGACGGCGCCTGGACCGGGGCGCTGCCAGCCCTGCCTTGGGGTGAGCGCTTGGTGGTGGTGGGCATGGCCCCGACGTTACTCCCCGGGCCGCGGTGCTCGAGGGGGCGCGCCCCGCCCGGAGGGAGCGGCTTCGCCCGGAGGGGAGCGCGCGCCGCGTCTCGAGGGGGCGCGCCTCACCAGGAGAAAGGTAAGCTATAGATAAGAACAGAGGGACGACCATGGGCACTCGGGACAGGGTGAGGCTCTCCGTTCAGGAGCGGAGGCAGCTCGCGACCCTCGAGGCCATCGTGCAAGCCCGTGACCCGGAACTGGCGACGGTCCTGACCGCCTCGCTGCGGCCGTGGGAGAGGTTGCGGTGCTGGGCCCGGGCGCGACTTGGGGGCTTGCGATGGTCCTTGGTGGCCCCGGCTGTGGGGGCGGCCGGCAAGGCTCTCGGGCGGGCGGGCTGTTGGGCAGTGGCCAGGTTGCCCGGGCGCCTGAGGAGGTTGTGCCTGCGGGCGAGGTGGTTGGGCCCGGCAGTAGTCGTGCTGGGGCTGGGGCTGGTTTTCGGGACTATCTCCCTGGCTGTGTGGGTGAGCATTGCTGGCGTCGTGCTCATGGCTGGCGGCCTGGCCATGTGGCTGTCCACCTGGCGGAGGTCCAGCCCCCCCCAGCCGGCCCCCAAGTCGCACGAGGCCCCAGCCGGCTGAGGTGCAGGACCGGGCCCCCTCCGGCGCGGGGCTTCCCTGGCCTGGCGCTCGGCCGGCTACCTTGGGGGGATGCCTGAAGCAGAAGTTGGGCCCCTGGCGCCGGGGCAGACGGGCACGGCGAGCCTTGCCGGCCGGCGAGTGGTGGTCACAGGAGGGTCCGGGTTCATCGGCGGCCATGTGGTGGCCGCCCTGTGCCGGCTGGGAGCTGATGTGCTGTCTGTCGACCGGAGGCCGGCTCACCCTTTCCGCTGCCACCCTCAGGGTGACCATGACGTGAAGCTTGTCCTGGGGGACCTGACCGACAGGTGGGTGGTGGACGCCTCGGTCGAGGCAGGTACTGCCGCCATAGTCCACTTGGCCGCCCAAACGTCGGTGCTGCGCTCGCTGCAGGACCCCCAGGGTGCGCTGGACAACAATGTCACCGCCCTGGGGGCGCTCCTCGAGCGGTCGCGTAAAGCCGGAGTCTCCACCTTCGTCCTGGCTTCGTCCAATGCGGTCGTGGGCCGGGGGGCCACCGGGACCTTGCACGAGCGTGTCCCGCTCATGCCCCTCACTCCTTACGGTGCCACCAAGGCCGCCGGCGAGATGCTGCTTTCGTGCTACGACGCGGCTTATGGCGTGCGGGGGGTGGCGCTGCGCCTCACCAATGTGTACGGGCCAGCCATGACCGAAAAGGACACCGCCGTCCCCAGGCTGATGCGGGCCGCGGCCGGGGAGTCACGCTTTGAGGTCTACGGGGACGGGAGCCAGGTACGCGACTACGTCAACGTCGCTGACGTCGTTTCGGCTGTGCTCCTGGCCCTGGGTTCCCCGGCTATGTCGGGCCCGGTGGTCATCGGAGCCGGCCACTCGGTCTCGGTGCTGGACTTGGTCGCCCTGGTCGAGCAGGCCACCGGGCGGCACCTGCCGGTGGCCCACGTACCGGCCAAGGCGGGGGAGATGCCAGCGGTGGTGGTGGACAACTCCCTGGCCCGCAGCTTTGGGTGGTCGCCGCAGGTGAGCCTCGAAGCCGGCCTGGCCGAGGTGGCGCGAGAGTGGTTCGGCTGAGCTGGCCCCACTCCACCCAGGCGGGGAGCGGGGCCACGGTGCTGCGCAGTGCCGGCCGGCGGGGGGCAGCGGCCCTGGGCCCGGTGGACGAGCAGTGCGCGGCCGTGTTCTTGGAGGAGCACAGGGACCGTCCTGCAGCCTCGGTGGCAGTCGTCATCGCCGCCTACAACGAAGAGGACAACGTGGCCCAGGTGGTGGCCGCGGTCCCCGAGGTGGCCTGCGGCCAGCCGACGGAAGTGATCGTGGTGGTCGACGGCGCCACGGACAACACCGCCGAGGCCGCCCGCCGGGCGGGGGCGCTCGTCTGCGAAGTCCCCGTGAACCGGGGGCAGGGCGCGGCCCTGCGCCTGGGCTACCACCTGGCCCGGCAACGAGGGGCCAGCATCATCGCCACCACCGACGCCGACGGCCAGTGGGACCCCGCGGACATACCCAAGGTGGTGGCCCCGATCGTGGCCGGCCAGGCCGACTTCGTGTCCGCTTCCCGCCGCCTGGGTTCCACGGCCAGCACCGACTGGGCGCGCAACCTGGGCGTGGTGGTGTTCGCCGCGCTCATCAGCTTGCTCACCGGCCAGAGGGTCACCGACCCCTCGTGCGGCCTCAGGGCCATGAGGGCAGGCGTCACGGCTGCGGTCGCCCTCGACCAGCCCCAGTACCAGGCGTCCGAGCTGCTGATCGGGGCGGCGATGGCGGGCTACAAGCTGGCTGAGGTGCCCACCGCCATGCCTGGCCGCAAGTCGGGCACCACCAAAAAAGGCGGCAACCTGGTCTACGGGTTGCGGTTCGGCGCCGTTGTGCTGAGGACCTGGTGGCGGGAGTGGCGGCGCCCGGTGAACACCAGGCGGTCATAGGCCACGTACTTGGCTACCCACAGCACGGCGGTGGCGAGCAGGTAGCTGGAGGTGAGCACAGCACCCCGGGTGACCTCGCCGGTGTGCACGTGCTGCATGATGAGTGCCGCCAGCTTGGTCACGCCCACCGTGATGGCCAGGCTCAAGCCGGTGACGGTCACGTAAAGGGCGGTCTCCTTGGCCAGCCCGTGGCGCCCCCGGCGTTGCCACGCCCATTGGCGGTTGAGCACCCAGTTGGGGACGGCACCGGCCAAGAAGGCTATGACCGCAGAGGTGGCAGCGCCCAGGTCGAGCCAGACCGAGCAGACGAACAACACGGCGCCGCTCACCAGGTAGGCGACGACCGAACCGGCGCTGTAGCGCCAGAACTTCACGGCTTGGTCCGAGTACCACCGGCCGAGCCAGTGCCCAGCGAGCACCCAGTGGCCCAGCCTGCGGCCGCTGGCGAGCACCCGGCCCGCGGGGCCGTAGCGGCTAACGGGGCGGGAGCGGCCCATGGGACGGGAGCGGCCCGCGGGGCCGTAACGGCTAACGGGGCCAGAGCGGCCGAAGGGGCCAGAGCGGCCAGCGGGGCCAGAGCGGCGAGCGGGGCCGGAGCGGCGAGCTGGGCTGCGGTCGGGCTTGGTGGCGCTCCAACGCTCGGGCGCGGGAGGCGAGCTGGCGCGACCTGTGGCCTCTCGCGGTCGGGCGGGCGGAGAAGACAGTTGGTGGCTGATACGCGCCAGGCTAGCCGAAATCGGGCGAGTCGCCAGAGCCGCGGCAAGGCCCGGCCCATGGGTGTGGTACAAGAACGGGGTCGACATGCGCATGGCCACCACCAGACCAGTGCCCAGGCCTGCAGCGGTGCTCCCGCCGGGCGGGGCTGGCCCTCGCCTGGGCACCTCGGGCCAAGGCCAGGAGGCAAGGTCCCTGCCCCGGCCGGTGGTCGCCGCCCATGTCGGCACTTTGGTAGCCGGGCTGCTCGTGTGGTCGTACCTGGACCGGCACCTGTGGTTCTACGGCGACGAGTGGGACTTCATAGTGCTGAGGGGCCTTGCCCACGCCCAGGTGAGCCTGTGGGCGCCGCACAACGAGCACTGGTCGACACTGCCCATCCTTGTTTGGAGGGCCATTTTCGCCCTCGTCCACCTGAGCCGCTACTGGCCCTATGTGCTGGCCTTGCTCCTCACTCACCTGGCGGTCGTCCACCTGTTCTGGCGGCGCTGCCTGCGGGAGGGCACCGACCCCTGGGTGGCGACGGCATTGGCCCTCTTGGTGGTGCTCCTCGGGACGGCGGCCGAAGACCTGGCCTGGGCGTTCCAAGTGGGGTTCCTCGGTTCGTTGGCGTTCGGCCTGGTGGCGTTGGAGCTGGTGGAGAGGCAGGGGCCTCGCAGCTGGGCGTTGGCCGCCGTGGCCGCCGTCGGCTCGCTCATGTGCTCTGACATCGGCGTGGCGTTGCTGGTCTCCCTCGCCGTAGTGGCCGTGGCCCGGAGAGGCTGGCGGCGAGGTGTGGTGATGGCCGGCCCCGGTGCCCTGGCGTTCGGCGCCTGGTACCTTGCTGCCGGCTACCGCGGCATCCAGGGCGACCACATCACCATGGCAACCCTCCGGCGCGTCCCGGGCTTCATGTGGGACGACACCACGCGCGACGTCGCCCGGGCCTTCAGCCTGGACCTGGCCGGCCTGAGCTGGCTGGCAACGGTCTTGGTGGCCTGCCTGTTGGCCTGGGCATTGCTTGGCAGCCGGCGCCTGCTCCGCCAGCACCCTGCGGTGGTGGCCCTGTTAGCCGGGGACCTTGCCTTCCACGCCATGGCTGCCGTGGCCCGGGACCGCTTCGGCGAGACGTTCAGCCCCAGCCGCTACGTCTACATCGATGCCGTGCTCCTCCTGCCGGGCTTGGCGGTGATGCTGCGCGACCTCATTCCCCGGGCCTGCGACCTCCTTCCCTGGGCTCGCAGCCTCCTGCCCTGGGCCGGGCGGGTGCTGCCCTCGGCCCCCGGCGGGCCCCAGGCCCAGCTGCCGGGCGTTGCTGGCCGCGCCCGGCGCTTGCCCGGCCCTGCCCTCCGGTGGCTGGCCGTCGGGGTGCTGGCCGCTTGCACCGTGGGCAACGTTGTCCAAGGCGACCGTTTCGTGCGCTCCCGTACCGGCTTCGTGTTGCTGGAACGGCAACAGATCTTGACCGGTGCGCAGCTTTTGGCTGAAGGCCAAAGGGCCATCTCGGCTACGCCCATCCGTTACTCCGGCTGGCTCAGCACCCGAGGGATGCTGGCCCTGGAGCGAAGGCACCTCCTCCCCGAGGTCCCGATGACGGCATCGGCGCGAGCGACGGGGTTGACCGTGCTGGACGTGGCCATCGCGGCCCGCCCCCTGGTGCCGGGCCGGTTCAGGCTGCTCGACCTGTCGGGCGGCGCCGCAGGCAAAGTGACGGGCGTGGGTTGCCTCACCGTCTGGGCCGCTCCTCACGCCCGGGTGCCGCAGTTGGCCCTGCAGCTGGCTCGCGGTGACCGTTCGGCGGCCGTGCACCTGGCGTCCCTGGCCGGTACGTTGAGGAGCTTCCTCACCCCCGGTAGGCACCCTTTGCCCGGGCAGGCCTATGTCGGGCTGGCCGTACGCGACGGCGGGGGGTGGGTCAGCGACGCCGTAGCCAGCTACCACCTCGTTTTCGACGTCCCGCCCGGGCGCAGCACCTTGTGCGGGTTGGCCGGGCCCCTCGGCACGCCTCAGGGGGGCTTGGCCCGGTGAGCCGCCCGGCGGGCGTGGGGGCGCCGGCACGGGCGGGCACCTGGGGCTGGCCCCGCCGGGGCGGGGGCCCAGGCCCGACGACACCCCCTTTGCCTGGCGCCGTGCCGGGCACCCTGCCAGGGACCGGCTACCGCACCCTCAACTACCGCCGCTGGGTGCCGGCCAGCTTCGCCATCGCTGCCGCTTCGCTGCTCGGCCTCCCCAACGGCCTGGGTTACGACCCCTGGTCGTGGTTGGTGTGGGGCCGGGAGCTGGACCACGGGGCCCTGGTCACGGCCGGGGCCGCCTCCTCGGTCAAACCGCTGCCCATGTTCGCCGACGTCCTGCTGGCTCCCTTTGGCGGGGCGGCGGCGGACCTCTGGCTGGTCTGTGCCCGAGCTGGGGTCGCCATCTCGGTCGTGCTCGCCTACCACCTGGCCCGGGTGCTGGCTGGCCGGACGGCGGGGGTCACGGCTGGCGCGGGGTGGCTGACTGCCTCTCAGGTGGCCGGTTACCTCACCTTCGAGGGCATGTCCGAGCCGCTGTGCGCCGCCTTTGTCTTGGCGGCGGTGGACGCCCACCTGGGGGGGCGGAGGTGGCGGGCAGCGGCGCTCGGCGTGGCCGGAGCGCTGGTGCGCATCGAGCTTGCCCCGTTCGTGGCTATCTACGGTGCCTTGGTGCTACTGAAGCAGTCGCGCCGGCCCAAGCGCGCCGCCGTGCTGCTGGCGGCCATGCTGGTGGTCGTCCCGGCTGCCTGGTTGCTGCCCGATGCCATCAGCTCCGGGGACGTCTTCCGGTCTGCGGTACGGGCCACCTACCAGAGCCAGGGTGGGCCGCTGTTGTCGAGGGTGCCCGGGCTGAGCGAACTGGCCGACGCGGCAGGCATGCTGGTCTGGCCGCTGGTAGTCGGCTTCGTCGCTGACACTGTTGCCAGCCTCGTGGCTTGGGTGAGGCACCGGCAAGTGCGGCCCACCTTGCCGTTGGCCGCCCTGGCCTGGGGGTGGGTGGCGGTCGAGGCGGTCATGGTGCAGCTGCGGGTGGACACGGGGGCGCCGCGCTACCTCCTGCCCGGGGTGGCGCTGGCCGCCGTCGTGGCCGGCTGTGCCTGGTCTCGCGCCCTGCGGGCCTTGCCCCGTCTGGTCCCCAAGGCCAAACCCGCCTTGCTGGTGGCCATGGCCTGGCTGGTCCTGGCGGCCGCGCCGGCCAACGCCTTGGTGGAACGCACCCGGGCCGAACGCAGCAGCTGGGTGTCTGCTCGCACCGTGGAGCACCTGGCCAGCGAGCTGCCGGCCGCAGTGTCGGCTCTGGGCGGCCGCCGCCTGGTGCTGAGCTGCGGGACGGTGGCCGCCGCCCCCCTGCAGAACCCAGTTGTGGCGTGGCAGCTGGACGTGCCCCTGGGCCAGGTCGGGATCAGCCCCGCCGCTCGGGGGGTGGTGCTCAGCGTGGCCGGCCAACCGCCCATCCCCGAGCAGTACAGGGGTGACTACCGGACCGTGGGCGTGCTGGGCCCACCTTCGTGGCGCTGGGTGGCCATGACCACCTGCCCGCCCCCCGGCCGCTGAGCCGGCCGCTGGCCTGGTGCGGGGCCAGCAGGCTACTGCCCCGGCACCACCACGGGCTTAACCGCCAAGGGGTCCCGCTTGCCTGCCTGTAGCGCCTCGGCCACCTGGGCCAGGCCGTAGTGGCCGGTGACGAGGTCGTCCAGGTGGACTGCGCCCGAGGACGCGAGCGCTATGGCGCTCGGGTAGGTGTTGGCGTAGCGGAAGGTGCCGGTGAGCTCGATCTCCAGACGTTGGACCAGGGAAAGGGCTACCGAGGTGTAGCTGTCGGGCGACATCCCGACGACGACGGCGCGAGCCCCCGGCCCCAGTCCATGTAGCCCGGCGTCCAGCGCCTGCGCTGAACCGGAGCATTCGATCAGCACATCTGCCCCCATGCCGGCCAGCTCCTCCTTGGCCCCGCTCAGCGTGGCCGTGGCTCCCATGCGCCGGGCCAGGCTCAAGCGGGCCGGCTGCAGGTCGCTCACGATCACCTCGCTTGCCCCCGAGGCCCGGGCGACGGCGGTCGCCACCAGCCCTATGGGGCCGGCACCGGTGACTATCACCCGGTCGCCCACCGCCAGGTGGGCCTTCCAGGAAGCCCAGATGCCCACCGACAGGGGTTCCAGGAGGGCACCTGCGTCGTCCGAGACGTTGTCGGGGAGCGGGTGGCAGAAGTCTTCGTCGTGGGCCACATAGCGGGCAAATGCGCCATCGACGGGAGGCGTGGCGAAAAAACGCACGTCAGGGCACAGGTTGTAGCTCCCGCGCCGGCAAGCAGGGCAACGGCCACAGGGCACGCCTGGTTCCATGGCGACCCGCTGGCCCACGCTCAGGCGCTTGACCCCGGGCCCGAGCCCCCGGACCACTCCGGCGGCCTCGTGGCCGAGGACCAGGGGGGCGTTGACGACGAAGTCCCCGATGCGGCCCTCGGTGAAGTAGTGCACGTCGGAACCGCACACCCCGACCGAGCTCACCTCCACCAGTACCTGCCCTGGCCCGGGTTCTGGCAAGGGGCGCTCTTCTATTTCGATCTCTCCCGGCCGCACCATGACGGCCACCGGTGCTGTGCTCACCGCGCCTACCGTAGTTCCGTGGCCAGCCGACGCGCACCGGGGTGGTACGCGGATCCTGACGAGCCGGAGCAGTGGCGCTGGTGGGACGGCCAGGCCTGGACCGAGCACGTCACCCGGGCTCACGGCCGGCCCCGGGAGCCTGCTGGCCCCCCTGGCCCCACCGGTCCCCCCGGCCCTCCGGGCGGCCGCCAGGTCGCAGGCGAGCAGGTGGGGCCTCCGGGGCCAGGCCCCGGCAGCGAGCAGGCCCAACCTCTGAGGCCAGGCCCCGGCAGCGAGCAGGCCGGGCCCCGGCGGCCAGCTCCCGAGCTCAGCCCACTGCTGAGGCGCTGGGCCCTGCTGGCCGGGGCAGTGACGCTGGTCATCGTCGTGCTGGTGGTTGCTCTCCGCGGCCACCCCCCGTCGCTGTACTGGCAGGGGGAGCCGCTGGAGGGCGCCGGGAGCGTGCTCTCGCAGGCCCAAGCCGAGATGCGAGGCCTGGTGGCTGCCGATGAGGGTGCTGACCTGTCCCAGAGCCGGTGCTATTTCAGCCTGCCCAACGCGACCGGCCATGACATTGCCCCCTACCTGCGCTGCGGCCCGGTTTACTTTCCCTGGTCCCAGCCGTCGGCCGCCTGGCTCACCTACCGGCTGTCGGCGCAGGCCAGCGGTCCCGGGGTGAAGCTGGCCCTCGCCGCCGCCCCGGCCGCCCCGGCCACCCAGGCGCTCGCCAAGGGGGAGGTGCTCAGGCGCCCGGACGGCAGCAGCCCACCCAAAGCCCCTACCGGCTTGAAGATCCCTGTGGTCCCGCGCCTGCCCAGCGGTTGGGCCGGCCTGTTGGGCCCCGTACCGCCGGGGCTGCGCCCCGCCCCAGCCGAGGACCTGGTCGGCGACTGGGGGGCTGCCTACCGGCTGGTCGGCTTCGGCAAGACAGGGTGGCTCGGCCGCCAGTACGACCCCGGGGCTTTGCGCTCCGCCGTAGCCCCGCCCGGCAGTGCCTATTCGACAACGCCGTCGAGCACCCGTCCCCTGGCGAGGCTCCTCCTGCCGCCCCCGGGACAGGTCTTCGTGCTGGCCGAGCTGGCTGTGAGCCCAGGTGAGGCAGCCGGGGCGGTCCCCCGGGACGGCCAGGCCGCGGCCGCCGCGGCGGGGGCACCGCCGGCTACCGACCAGCCGGTGCTGCAGGTGCGGGCCGGGGGGGTGGTTGCCGCCGTCCCCCAACCGGCGGGCACCGGTGTAGTGACCGTGGCGGCTGCGGTGCCGGCCGGCGCCACGCCTTACCTGGTCATCTCCGACCGTGGCCTCAGCCAGGCCCTGTCCCTGGCGGACGGCCAGCTCGGCCCCGGCCCCAGCGTGCTCGCCCGAGCCGCCACCGACCAGCCCCTCAACGTGACGGGCCGCCTCGGCACCACCACCGTCCGCCTGGAGGACGCCTCATTGGTGTGGTTCGCCGGTTCCGACGGGGGCACCGTCCCACCCTCCTACGACCAGGCGTACCTCCAGGTGCTGGCAACGGTGAGCCCCTTGTCGCAGTCCTTTTTGCCGGCGGGCGACTTCAGCTTGGAAGAACCGGGCGGGCAGGTGGCCCACGGCGTGGCCCTGCCCGACGCCGACCGCCAGGCCATCGCGGTGGGCTTCTTGGTGCCCGCCTCTTTCAGCGACGGCACGGTGGTCGTGTCTGCCGGGGGCCAGTCCTTCGGGGTGAGGGTCCACTTCCCCTGACCACCCGCCGCTACGGGAGGGCGTCGCGTGGCACTTGGCCGGGCAGGACCTTGGTGGCCGGCTGGACGACGGCGAAGTCGCCCTGACGCCAGACGTCCGCGCCCCCGGCGTGCTGGTGGCACCAGGCTACGAACCGCCCCAACGTAGCCGACGCGGCCACGAAGAGGTACGCCGGCTTGGGGCTGGCTGCCACCTTCGCGCTTAGCACTGGGTTGCGGTCGTGCTCGATCGGCGCCACGTCGACCGCTTCTTGGGTCTCGAACATGAGCCGGTAGGCGGCCCAGTAGTCGGCGTAGGCGTCCCGGACATGGTGCTCGGCGACGAGCACCTGCAGGTCGTGGTCGTTCACGGGCAACGGGGCGTCGGGCGAGGGGAACCCTACCAGCCCGGCGGCCGGCGCCTGGCTCAGGGCCGTTGCCCCCAGCGCGCCCAGGAGGGCCACCGCCAGGGGCCAGACGGCCAGGTGGTGGCGGGCCAGCCTCCAGGGCCGGCCGGGAGGCCAGAGGCGGGGCCGGCGGCCCTGGGCCTGGTGCTGCAGAGCGAGCCAGCGGCGCAAAACTTGCCCGGCTCGGGCTGCCGCCGGCCCGGCGTTGTCGATGCCGACGCCCACCAACAAGGCGCCCATGCTGGCGCCGAACAAGACGTAGCGGGCCTGGCCGACATGGCTCGCCAAGGGGTTGAGGGCGAACAGCACCGGAAGCAACGCCAGCGTGAGCACGGGCAACCGGCAACGTTCGGCCCGCCCGCTTGCCACCGCCACCACGACCGCCAGGGCACCGGCGGCGGCCAACCAGGCGAGCACCATGCCGAGGGGGCCTCCGACCCACTGGAACGACCTTTGGATCCTCAGGCTCATGGCCAGGGGCGCTTCGATGCGGAAGAACTGAGCCAGGCGGCCCGCCATCCCGTCCCACGCGCTGTGGCCCCCGCCCGGCAGGTGCAGGTTGGACCAGTGGTGGAGCGCCCCATAGACGATGGCCGGGGAGGCCCCGGCCACTGCGCCGGGCAGGAGGGCGAGCAGGCGCCGGCCTAGCCGCCGGGCCGTGGGCAGGAACCACAGGCCAGCGGGGACCAACAGTTCCAGGCACTGGGGGGTCGACCAGGCCGCCAGCCCGCACAAGAGGCCTCCCCAGCCCAAAAGTGCCCAGCTGGCTTGGCCCTTGCGGGCGCGGGCCAGAACCCCTACAGCGCAAAGCGTTATTGCCAGCCCGATCTGGTAGGTGCTGCCGGGCTTGAGGGACCGCCAGATGAACGACGCCGGCCAGACCCAGAACACCAGGGCGCCCAAGCCGGCGGCCCGTTCGCCCACCACCCAACGGCCGTTGCGCCAGAGGGCCAAGGCGGCCAACCCGCTGGACAGGGCGCAGGTGGCGGCCAGCTGAGCGGTGCCCACTCCGGCAACTGCGAACATCCCAGCCGTGAGGACGGCCTCCAGGCTGCCGCCGTAGGACTGGCCCCACACGTAGACAGAAAGTTGGCCGTGCCGGAGGAGGTGCAGAGCCATGAGCCCGGTGATGGCAGTGTCCCCGGTGACCACCCCAATGGGGTGAGCGCCCACCCACCAGCGCTCCAGGGCCCCGGTCACGACGGTGGCGACGACGAAGGCCACAGCCGCCCAGCTCCTCAGCCAGGCGGGGCGGGCCAGCCAGGCGGGGCGGGGCCCGTTGCGGCCGGCAGGCACCCGGCCGGCAAGCCTGGCCCGCGCTTGGTTCGCCGTCCCTGCGGCGGCCTGGGTCATGTACCGGGTTGGCCCGCGGCTACCGCTCGACGCGTCCCGGGTTGGCTGGCAGGGCTGGGCGAGGCGTGCTCGGCCCGGGCGGTGACCACGTACTGGCCGCCCAGAGGCAGCCACGCCAAGGCCCGGTCCAGCTTGCTGCCGAGCTGCCCGCCCAACGGGGTGAAAAGGAAGTTGGTGCGGCCGAGGACGCTCGCTCCGGCACTTGTGAGCAGGGCGGCCGCCTGCCTGCCCCTGACCAGGACGACGCCCTTGTCCATGTCACAGGAACGTACGGCCCACCGGGTAAGTGGGTTGAAGGGGTTGTGCTCGAAGACCGCCACCAGGCCACCAGTGCGGGCCACCCGGTGGAGCTCGGCCACGAAGTGCGCCCGGCGGGGGGTGGGCACGTGGTGCAGGGCGCAGACGGTGACCACCACGTCGAAGCTCGCGTCCTCGAAGGGCAGGACCTCGCCGTCGTACCAGTGGAACTCGGCGCCCTCGACGCTGGCCCGGGCTATGTCGAGCATCTGTTTGGAAATGTCGGCACCATGCAGTTGGCCGGCCCGGCCGGCCAGGTGGCGGCACAAGGTACCCGTGCCACAGCCGACGTCGAGGACCCGCAGGCGGCTCAGGTCGCCCAGGTGGCGCCTGGACAGGGCCTCCAGCAGCTCGGCCTTGCGCTGCGCGAAGAAGTCCGAGCCGCGGCCGGTGAACGAGATGGCTTGGTCCACCGCCCTCTCATAGTGCAGCGCGTAGGAGTCGAACTCAGCCGGCCCGGCTTCAGCCGGCTCCTTGGGCTCCCAGCGGGCCTGGGCGCGGGCCGCGACTCCTTCCAGCTGGGCAGCCGGCCTGCTCGGGTCGCCGGCCCCGTCCCGGTTGTGGGCCCCGTCTCGGCGCAACCTCCACAGGCCGCGCAGGTCCTCTACCGCCGTCTTGGCTATGCGGACCCGGGAGTCGGTGTCCTCGACCCAGCTGACGGCCACCTCCTTTATGGTGAAGCCGTGGTGGTGGGCCAAGGCCAACAGTTCGGTGTCGAAGAACCACCCGTCGTCGGCCACCTCGGGGACCAGCTTTTGGGCTACCTCTCGGGAGAGGGCTTTGAACCCGCACTGGGCGTCCCGCACCCCGTAGCCTAGGGCGGCCCTGGCTATCAGGTTGTACGCCCGGGACACCACTTCCCGCCTCAGGCTGCGTTGGACTCGGGAACCTTTGGCCAGCCGGGAGCCGACCGAGATGTCTGCCAGCCCGGCGATCACCGGCTCCACCAGGCGGGGGAGCGCCTCCAGGTCGGTCGAGAGGTCGACGTCCATGTAGGCGAGCACGTCGGCGTCGCTGCTGGACCAGGCCGCCTTCAGCGCTGCACCCCGGCCCCGCCGGTCGAGGCGGACAGCCCGTACTCGGGGCACAGACTCGGCCATGGCGGTGGCCAGGGCCCAGGTGGCGTCGTCGCTGCCGTTGTCCACGACGGTGATGAGCCAATCATGGGGGCAGCGCGTGCCCAAGAAGCGGGCCAGGGCCCTTACGTTGCGTTCCAGGGAGCGCTCTTCGTTGAGGACGGGTACCGCGATGTCTATGACGGTCTTGTCGTGCGTGGGCTCGGGCACGTAACGAAGGCCCTTTCGTGTGGCTGGGTGGGTAGCGCGGCAACCGGGGCCACCGCCCCTCGGGGCAAGCTGAGCATAGCGCGGCCCTGCCTCCCTGCCCCCGATGGGACCAGCCCAGCCCCGGGCTGGGTGCCGTGCGCCGCCAACCTGTGCCTCTGAGGGGACTGGGGGCGGGCTAAAGCAAAGGGCCGGCTGTGCCGATAAATGCACTGTGGGGAGTTGCAGTCGTGTAGTTCTGGCGGCCCGGGCAGCACTGCTGGCCGTCACCCTGGGGCTGCTCCGGGCCCTGCGGGGGGCCTTGGCGCTGGGGCTCGAGCTGGTGGACGGCTGGCAGCGCCGGGTCGAGGCGGAGCGCTCGGCGTGCGCCCTCCTGGCCGAGCGGGCCAGGCTGACCGGCAACAGCTGGAGGGCAGCATTCGAAGCGGCTCCCGTGGGCATCGCCAAGGTCGACCTGGCGGGCCGGCTGGAGGAGGTGAACCCGGCCCTGTGCGCCCTTTTGGGTGAACCTCGGAGCGCCTTGTGCGGACGGCGCCTCAGTGCCCTCGTGTACCCTGACGACCTGCCGGTGCTGCACGGGCCCGGGCACCCGGGCAGGTCCGGGCGTCGCCTGGCGCGCGCCGAACTGCGGCTGATCGGTGCCGGCGGCCGGTTGCGCTGGTGCGAACTGGCCTCCGTGCTGGTCAGGGACGGGCGCGGCCGCCCCGACCATGTCCTGGTGCACGTGGTAGACATAACCCGGCACAAGCGTTCCCAGGCCCAGCTGCGGGACTTGGCCACCCGCGACCCCCTGACCGGCCTGGCCAACCGTCGCTGGTTCGAGCTGCAGTTGAGCCGCCACGCACGAGCCTGCCTGGAAGACGGCCCCCGGGGTGCGGTGGTGGTCATCGACCTGGACAACTTCAAGGCTGTGAACGATACCTTGGGCCACCACGCCGGGGACCGCCTGGTGATCGAGGCCGCCGTGACCTTTCGGCGCCACCTGCGCGACGAAGACCTGCTGGCCCGGCTGGGAGGCGACGAGTTCGCCGTGCTGCTGCGCGACGGCGGGGCCCGGGCGGCCGAGACCGTGGCCCGCAAGCTGGTGCTGGCTGCCCGGGACGAGCTGCAAACCTTCGGGGGCGTGGGCGGCCTGAGCCGCAGCAGCGGCGCCGGCGGGCGCAGGGGAGCGGGTGCGACCGAGCGGGTCGTCCCCGGAGCAGCCAGCGCGGCGGCGACCGGCGCCGGGGCCGCCAACGGAGCGGCCAGCGCCGGAGCGGCCAGTACGGGTGAGCCGTTGGCCCGGGTCACGGTGTCCGTGGGCGTCGCCCCCTTCGAGGCCCTGGCCGGCAAGGGACCGGACCAGGTCATGAGAGCGGCAGACGCGGCCATGTACTCGGTGAAACGTTCCGGCCGCAACGGCTATGCCATCTACGGCTCCCCGGGCGGCCCCCACCACGCCCGTCCGGCCCGGGTGGCTGGCCCGGGCCACCGGGCCCCGCTGGCCCGCTCCGCGCCCGCCAGGGGAGCCAGCCGCCCGGGCCTTGTCCCGGGGCGGCTGTAGCAGGGGTGGCCGCGCATCCGCCGTGCCCAAAACTACCGAGGACACTGGGACTTTCCGAGGCCCTTAGGTAGGTGTGCTCAGCCTTCCAGGCACGAGACACCCAAGTACCCTCATTAGGCGACGGTAATGCGGCAATAGTGAGGGTCATCGGCAATTCCGTGACCTCCACAACTTCTGGTTGCAAGCAGCTATGGGCCGGGCGGCCCGTTGGGACGCGGGGACCAAGCCCCGTGCCATGGAAGGGCCACGGTCCCGCGGCACCACGGGTATCCCACCCCAACCCTCATTGTGGCTGTCGGTCTGGGAGGACCAGTCAGCCCTCTACGCCAGCGGGCAGGCCGCACCCATCGGGGCGCGCTGTGGGCAGTCCTGGTCAAGCTGGCGGTGCCGGGCACGGGTGCGCTGCAAGGTGAGGCCCCGATCGGCGTCGTGCCCCCGGCCCCGGGTGCCGCCCCGCCGGCCCGGCCCCCGTCCCAGCAACAGCCCGGCCAGTTCGGCCGCCAAGTTCACGGCGTCAGGGTGGCTGACCACGAGGCGGTCCCACCGTGCCCCTTCTATTTCCAAGACGACCGCTGGCTGCCCCGCCCTCACGGCCGCGAACTCTCGCACCCCATCGTGGCGGTGGCACCCGAGGGTGAAGGCTCCCGGCCAGGAGAAGCCCGGCCACCTCCTGAGCGACATGGCGGCCAGGGGCGCTTCCTCCACGTACACCATGCGCAGGCACTCGAGGGGGACCCGCAGGTCGCGCCGCCATGTGGCCAGCCTCTCCAGCGCTCTCAGGCGCACTACGACGTCTCGCTGGCTTATTGTCAGCTCAGCCATGCCGGCCGTCGCTTCGGGTTCACCACGGTCATCGAAGTCTACCGTTGCCCGGCTCGGAGCAGCCGTGCTGGCCTACCCGGGGGCCTCCTGCCGCCGGGGCGTGAGGGTTGCCTGACGGTTTGACTGGGTGCCGCCCTACGGCCGCTCTCGGGGCCCCAGCATGAGCTGGTAAGCTCCTGCTGGTCAGCTCTCGGTAGGGGGAAACTGCACCTGATGGCACGCACTCAACAACAGCAGGGCAAAGTCCCTCCCCGCCCGGCGGCGGGCAAAGGGCCAGTGCCGCCGCGGCCGTCGGCCCGGCGAAATGGCAGCGGGGCACCTCGGCCCAACCGGGCAGCGCCCCGGGTGTCAGCGCGGCGGGTCGCCCAGCAGCAGCGCCAGCGCAACCTCTACATGGCGGTTGGTGCTGTGGCCGTGGTCGTCGTGGTCATCGGTGCCATCTTGGGTGCCAAGTACCTGGGCGGGAGCAGCCCCGCTCACACCAAGGGGAGCCTGGCGCCCGGCGAGTTCGCCCTCCCAGCTGGGGTCGAGGCCGAGGTCACCGGGGTGCCGGCCAAGACCCTGCTGGCAGCGGCCGAAGCCGACAACCGCAAGAGCGCCTTCCCGCCCCAGCCGCTGCCTGCCAGTGCCCGCCACCTGAGCTCCGGTGGCAAGCCGGAGATCCTCTTCATCGGGGCGGAGTACTGCCCCATCTGTGCCGCCGAGCGCTGGGCGCTGGTCATGGCCCTGTCCAAGTTCGGTACTTTCAGCCACTTGGCAGGGACGAGCTCGTCCGCTGTCGACGAGTACCCGAGCACCCCCACCTTCTCGTTCTACGGCGCCACGTACACCAGCCCCTACCTCAGCCTGGTGACGCGCGAGGTGCAGACCAACCAGCTTGACTCTTCGGGCAACTACCCCACGCTGCAGTCCCTCACCCAGCAGCAGTCGAGCATCTTCGGCAGCCTGGACCCCTCCGGCGGTGTCCCCTTCGTGGACCTGGCCGGACGCTACCTGCTGCTCAGCGAGCAGTACAATGCCAGCCACATCTCGGGCTGGGGCATCACCCAAGCCGCCTCGTACATGACCTCGGGCACCAACCCGACGTCCAGGGCGGCCGAGGCGGCTGCCGGGTACCTGATCGGTGACATCTGTACCCTAACCCACAACCGCCCGGCCAGCGTCTGTTCCCTGGTGCCGGCCAACCTCCGGGGCATCACCACGTCAACGCCGCTGAGCCGTGCTCACTCGGTCGGGGGCAAGACGACTGGCGCCAAGGGCAAGGCGCCCACGGCCAAGACCTCCTAGTGGCCGCCCAGGCACCCGGTCGCCCTTCGTACCGCCCGGCCCCGGGCCGGCAGCCTGGCGGCCGGCCGGGTGCCACCGGCGAAGGCACCGACGGCGGCCAAGGCGCTGAGGGCGACGCCCCGCTCCTATTGCTGCCACCCCGCTGGGCGCCACCTGCGTCGTTCGCCATATGCCTGCTGGCCCTGGCTGACTCCGCCTACCTGACCTACGCCCACTACACGGCGGCCAGGATCTTCGCCTGCCCCATCAGCTCGCACAGCTTCGTCAACTGTGCCGCCGTGACCACCGGACCTTACTCCAAGGTCTTCGGGGTACCGGTGGCTGTCCTCGGCCTGGTGTGGTCGGCAGCGATGTTGGCGTTGTGCAGCCCTCCCGCCTGGCGGGCGCCTCAGTGGCGGGCCGAGCGCTGGAGGGCCTTGGCGCCCTGGGCCGGGAGGCTGCGCCTGGTGGGGTCGGCGACCGGGGTGGGGATGGTGTTCTGGCTGGTGTACGTGGAACTGTTCAAAAAGGACCACCTTTGCGAGTACTGCACGGTCGTGCACGTCCTGACCGTGGCCCTCTTCGTGGTGGTCGTTTTTTCCGCCGCGCTGGCGGTGCCCGCCGAGGCCGAGGAGGCCTCACCCGCGCCTTGACCCACAGGTGCCGGGCTGTCTCCCTCCGTAGTCTTGGCGCTGCGTTGTCAACTGGCGGTGGCCCACAGGTGCCGGGGCTGTCTGCCGACGGCATGGGCGCAGCGGCCCGGGCCGGGGACTCCGGCCCTGGTAAGGACCGGCTTTAGGCCCTATGGTGCTTGGCTTGCCTCCTCTACGGTGGCTGGGGACGACGGGTTGACTGCCGCGTCGCGAGGAAGGTGCACATGCCCAGCAGTTCGCGCAGCTACGACCGTGGCGAGCCGACAGCGTCCCCTGGTGGCCCCCTGCCGCCCCCAGGGGGGGCACCTCCCAGCGCCTCACCTCGGCCGGAGGGTGCTCCTGGCTCGCCCGGGGCGGCGGGCCATGGCGTGCCGCCCCGCCCCTCGGCACGGAGGCCAGGCCACAGGCCGGCTCGACGGTCGTCTGCCCGCCGTAGCCTCCGCCAGGCGCGCCAGCAGCGCCTTTACCTGGCCACCGGTGTCGTCGCCCTGGTGGTTGTGGTCGCCGGTGTGCTGGTCGGCTTGAGCCTGTCGGGCACGGGCAAGGGATCTGCCCAGCGGCCTTCACCGGGTGAGTTTGCCCTGCCCGCTGGGGTACAGGCGTCGGTCGAGGCGGTACCCACGGCCAAGCTGGTGGCGGCGGCTGTTTCCAAGGCGGGCTACGCGGTGCCCTTCAGGGCGCTGCCCGCCGGGGCCCCGCTCCTGGTAACCGGGGGGAAGCCGACGATGGTGTACGTAGGTTCGGAGTACTGCCCCTACTGCGCCGCCGAACGCTGGCCCCTGGTCATGGCGCTGTCCAAGTTCGGGAAGTTCACCAAGTTGATGGGCACCACCTCGTCGGCCGTGGACCCGACCAACCCGAGCACCCCGACGTTTTCGTTCTACGGCGCCAGGTACACCAGCCCGTACCTGAACTTCCTCACGGTCGAGGTCGGCACCAACAAGGTCGACCCGAAGACCGGCTATTACCAGACATTGGAAAAGCCGACCCCCTTGGAGCAATCGCTGGTCGACAAGTGGGACAAACCTCCCTACACGGCCCAGGCAGGCGGCATCCCGTTCGTCTACCTGGCTGGCCGCTACTTCATGACCGGGGCGCAGTACGACGCCAGCCCGGTGGCGGGCTGGCAGATGTCCCGTGCTGCCGCTTACATCACGTCGGGCACCAACCCGACCTCGTTGGGGGCCGAGGCCGCCGCCGGCTACCTGGTCGGCGAAATCTGCGCCGTTACCCACGACCGGCCGTCGGCCGTTTGCTCCTTGGTCCCGGCCAGCCTCAAGCGCTGAGCCCGAGCCTCCCCGGGCGTCAGCAGGCGAGGACCGTCGCCTCCCAGGGGCCCAGTTCCAAGGCTGGCCCCAGGTGCCCGCCCACTGCCGAGGCGGAGGTGTGGCACAGTACCTGCGCCGGGCCTGCGAGGGGCAGCTCTCGGGCCACGGGGGCCGGGGAAAGGTTGAGCACCGTGACTGTGCCGTCCAGCCGGAACGACCAGACCTGGTCGTCCAGCCACAGCCGCTCCATGGGCCCCAGCCCGCCGATCTGCCCCGACTTGCGCAGGGCGACGAGGTGGCGGCAGAGGTTGAGGGCCGATCCCGGGTCGTCTCTTTGGTGACGGACGTTGGTCGTCTGGTGGTCGCCGAACGGTAACCAGGGCTGGACGCCGGGCGGGCAGAACCCGTAGTTGTCCCCCGGCGCCCACGGCATGGGCGTCCGGCAGCGGTCCCGGCACGCCTGCCCGGGCCGGCCGCGGGTCATGAGGTCGCGTTGGCGGCCCAGGGGCACGTCCACGTCGCCCAGGCCGAGCTCGTCGCCGTAGTAGAGCACGACCGCCCCCGGGAGCGCCATGAGCAGCACCAGGGCGGCTCTGACTGCCCTTGGGTCGTCGTGGCACCAGCGGGAGGCAAAGCGGCCCACGTCATGGTTGGAGGCCGTCCACACCGGGGCGGCCCCCCGAGGCAGGGCGCTCAGCGTGCGTTCGACGACTGAAGCCAGCGGGCGGGCCTCCAGTGGCGAGAGCACAAAGGGGAAGTTGAACGCCAGGTGCAGCTCCGGTTCCTGCCTGCCCAAGTAGTCGCCGAGCTTTTTTGGGTCGAACTCCCACGTTTCTCCTAGCAGGACCCGAGGTGGGTCGTAACTGTCGGCGACCTGTCGCCAGCGCTTGTAGACCTTGTGGACTTCGGGGCGGCGCGAGTTGTAAACGGTGCGACGGCCGCCCGTCAGTGACGCCGGGTGGTCACCGTCTCGTGGTTGGGGGTTGTCCCGCAGCGACCGGTCCTTGTACAGGCCATGGGCCACGTCGATGCGGAAGCCAGCCACCCCGCGGCCGAACCAAAAGCGGATGATGTCCTCGAACTCCATGTGCACCCGCTCGTCCCACCAGTTGAGGTCGGGCTGGGCTGGGAGGTAGTTGTGGAGGTAGTACTCGCCGCTGGCCGGGTCCAAGGTCCACGCCGGCGCCCCAGTGGCGTCGGTCCAGTTGTTGGGGGGGCTGCCATCGGGCTTGGGCCGGGCCCATACGTAGTACCCGCGGTGCTCAGCCGAGGGGCCGCTCAAAGCGTCCACGAACCAGGGGTGGGCGCTGGAGGTGTGGTTGGGCACGAGGTCCAGCAGCACGGCGATGTGGCGCCGGCCGGCTTCTTGGACGAGGCGGTCCAAGTCGGCCATGGTCCCCAGCTCGGGGTGCACGCCTTTGTAGTCAGAGACGTCATAGCCCCAGTCGGCATCGGGCGAAGGCATCGTTGGCGAGAGCCAGATGGCGTCGACGCCCAACCAGGAAAGGTAGTCGAGGCCCTCGATGACGCCGGGCAAGTCCCCCGTCCCGTCCCCGTTGCCGTCGCGCCAGCTGCGGACGTAGATCTGGTAGAAGGTGGCCTTCTGCCACCACCGCGGGCCGGTGGGCATGGCCCAAGGCTAGTGGCCTTCCCCCGCCCCCCTGGACGGGTGCCGGCCGGGCCTGCACGGCCCTCAGGGGCGATAGGCGCTTCCCCCGCTCTCCTGGAGGGGTGGCTAGCCCGCCAGGGCGGTCGCGGCAGCCGCCTCGGCCGCTCGGCCGTCGGCTTGGCCCTGGCCTCGCTCGTGGGGCGACAGCTCACCGGAGATGTCCTCCAGGCTCCTGCCCTTGGGCTCGGGCAGGACCGCCAAGGTCAGCAGCAAGCCAGCGACGGAGACCACCGCCATGGTGCCCATGACCCCGGTGACCCCCGCCCACTTGATCAGGTGAGGCACGAACAGCGCACCCACGAAGGCCCCTATCTTGCCGGCGCCCGCTGCAATGCCCATGGCACTGCCCCGGATGTTGGTAGCGAATATCTCGGAGGGGTACACGAAAGTCGTCATGTTGGGGCCGAACTCGATGAAGAAGTAACTGAGGGCGAAAAGGGCCAGGAACTCCCATACGCGGGCAGTGGCCCCCGGCAGCAGGGCGATGGCTGCGAACGCCAAGGCCATCACCGCGAACCCTTGCCACTGGATGCGCCGGCGGCCCACCCGGTCGAGGAGCCAGACGGCCAGCCAGTAACCGGGCACCGCCGAGACCAGGAAGATCCCTCCTGACAGCAAGGTGTGCGACAGGAGGCTGCCCTTGGGCTGGAGAGCCTTCAGGATCAAGGGGCTGGAGATGGAGTTGCCGTAGAACGCGATGTCCATGAGGAACCAACAGCCGGCGGCGCCGATGAGGCGGGCCAGTACCCCTTTGTCAGCCAACCTGGCCGTCCCGGGGCGCCGGGCCCCGGCAAGGGTTGTCCCTGGGCCATTGGCTCCTGCGGTGCTCAAGCTGCCGGCCAGGGGAGAGGGGCCAGTACTGACGGTAGCGCTGGGGCCCGGTTGGCCGATGAACCATTGCGCCGTCTCGGACAAGGCTGCGACATCGCCTTTGATGCCGAGGGAGAAACGCGGGGACTCCTTGATCCGCATCCGCAGGTAGATGACAGAGGCAGCAGGCACAGCTCCGAGGCCGAGCATCAGCCTCCAAGCCAGGCCGTTGGGCACCCCGGTGGCCAGCATGAGGGACGCTATGGCCGGGCCGGCCAGCAACCCGAAGCCTTGCATGGCAAAGACAGTGCCGACCAAGCGCCCTCGTTCGGCGCGGCTGGCGTACTCGGAGCTGATAACGGCCGAAGTTGGGTAGTCCCCGCCCACCCCAAAGCCGACGATGACCCGGAAGGCGAGGAGCGACCAGAAGTCCCAGGAAAAGGCGGTCAGCACTGCTCCCAGGGTGAGGAGGGCCACACCGAACGCGTACATGGCCACCCGGCCGAGGTGGTCCATGAGCTTGCCGAACACCAAGGCCCCCACCACCGAGGCCAGCAAGGAGACGGAGTTGAGCAAGGAGATCTGGTTGGTCGACAGGTGCCAGATAGGCGTCAACAGGACCGTTACGGTGCCGATTATGAACAGGTCGTAGGCGTCGGTGAAAAACCCCATCCCCGAGACCAGCACGGTCAGCCAGTGCTTGCGGGACAAAGGTGCCTCGTCGAAGGCGCGGTAGGCGTTGGCTAGGGCCAGTTGCGGCTGCAGCCTGTTGCTGTCCCCACCGCCGCCCGGGCCCGCCTCGGCCGCTGCCGTGACGGGGAAGTCGCGCACGCTCCCAGCTTCCCATCCTCCGGTGTCGTCGAGTTGACCTTAAGGTGAACGCAGGGTGTCTGGGAACTGAAGTCTTCGTGTCTTTGCCCGGCCTGAATAGGGACGTTGGCCCGGCCTGAGGGCCTTTGGCGCCGGGCCGTCCCCCTCGGCGCCGTGCCGCTCCCTCTGATCGCCAGGTACCCACTTGCCCAGGCGCGAGCCGCTCCCCCCGCCGCGGAGTGGCCCGCGCCTCGTTGCTCCTCCCGGGTCACTTCTTGAGCGGGTGTGCCCTTCGGCCTTGGTCCTCCATGATGGTCCTCGCCGGGTCCTTGCCGCCTCGCTTGGGGAAGGTGCCGGGGGCCTGTAGCTGGCGCCTGACTTGCCGGTAGCGTTGGCGGTCGGCCTCCTTGGTGCCACCTGGGCGCTCACCGGTCACCCGCTCTGCCTGCCTGTCACCTTGGTGCTTGCCGGGCACTCGCATCGCCTCCTCAGCTTTGTCCCCGGGCAGGCCTGCACCCCATGGCCCGTCCCGGCACCGCAATGAGCGGTTGGGTTGGAGCCGGGCCAGCCCGTTGCGTGCCCGCACCGGGGGCTTGGGCCCTACGCTAGGCGTCGTGGCGAGCTATGGCCCCGGCACGGCACTGGTGGTCGTGGACCTGCAGAACGATTTCGCTGACCCACAGGGGTCTCTGACCGTCGCCGGGGGGCTGCAAGTGGTGCCGGTGGTCAACCACGAAGTCCAAGAGGCGACCGCGGCTGGCGCGCTGGTGGCCTACACGCAGGACTGGCACCCTCCCAACACCCCGCACTTCGCCAAGGACGGTGGCCGCTGGCCGGTGCACTGCGTGCGCGGGACCTGGGGAGCGCAGCTCGTGCCGTCCTTGGTGGTGGCCGGGCCGGTTGTCCGCAAGGGTGTGGGGGGCGAGGACGGCTACTCCGGCTTCACTGTCCGTGACCCCGTCACCGGGGCCGTTACCCAGACCCAGCTGGCAGACCTGCTGCAGGAGCGGTCGGTCGCCAAGGTCGTGGTGGTGGGGTTGGCCACCGACTACTGCGTCAAGGAAACCGCCCTGGACGCCGTCAGGCTCGGCTTTGCCACCTCTGTCGTGGCCGCGGGGGTACGGGCCGTCGACCTGGCCCCCGGTGACGGGGCCCGGGCCCTGGAAGAACTGGCCCAAGCCGGGGTGGAGGTCATCTGACCATGGACACCCGCGAGCTCAGCTTCGACACCAGGGGGAGGGAAGTGCTCGACATAACTGACCAAGTCGAGGCGTTCTGTGCTGGGCGAGGAGACGGCCTGTGCTCGGTCTTCGTCCCCCACGCCACTGCCGGCCTGGCCCTGATGGAGACCGGCTCGGGTTCCGAGGAGGACCTGGCTGCCCTCCTGGAGAGGCTGGTCCCGCACGACGACCGCTACCGTCACCGCCACGGGTCGCCGGGGCACGGCGCCGACCACCTGCTGCCTGTCTTGGTGTCGCCTTCGTTGGTGCTGCCCGTCTTGGCCGGCCGGCCCGCCCTCGGGACCTGGCAGCGGGTGGTCCTGGTGGACACCAACCGGGACAACCCCCGGCGGCGTGCCCGGTTGTCGTTCCTGGCAGGCTGAAGCCTACCCCGGGCCCTGCCTTGTGGCCTACGCTCAGGGCCGTCCCCACAGCGCGGTTGCTCGCCGCCTCGCCTGTTCGTAAAGGGCAAGGTCGGCTTGGTTGGCGTCCTGGACCGCCTGGCGGAGGCTGGCCGGCACGTCTTCGGGACGTGGCCGCTCGCTGGCGACATTGGCCCGGGGCAGACGAGGGGGGTTGGCTACGCCCCAGCGAGCTGCCAACATCCTGAACAGGTCGTCCAGCTGCTCGGTCACCCCCACGTACTCGATGGCTTCGAGGCGACTGAGCGCGGCATTGGTGAGCTCTTGGCCGCTGGCCGGCATGGGGCTCAGCTCGAACAGGCACTGAAGGGGTAGGGCAGAGGCACCCGGCCCTGCTCGCAACTCGAGCTCCGCCAGGCGCTGTACGGGCGAATAGTCGTGCCAGGCACTGGCCAACCCGATCCGGTGGACCAGGTTGCGGGCCTGGAAGTTCTCGCACAGCGGGCGCCATCGGGGGGAGAAGACGAACTCCTCCAATGACAGCTGCGCTCCCTCACCCAAAAGGGATGGGTCCCGGCGCACATGTGCCCAGTGAGAAAGGGCACGGGTCACCGGCTCCCTGATCACCGTGGCCGTCTCGGCCTCCGGTGCCAGGAGCTCGAGCGCTTCGGCGCCCAGGTGGCCGGCCACCAGGGAGGCTCGCTGGACCACCGCCCGAGGGGCAACTACCAGGTGGTCGAGGAACAAGCCGGTGAGCTGCACCCGCTCGCCGGCAATAGACTTCAGGCCTTCGAGCAGCGCCGTGCCCCCGGTCTTCATGATGTGCAGGAAGAAAAGCGGCCTTTCCCCTGGCCGGCGGGACTCCCAGGCGCTGTGGGCGGCCGCCGCCAAGTCGCCGCAGCGCAGCAGTGCTTGGGTGCGTTCGGCGGAGTTCGCGATACCCCCGATGACATCGCTCAGCTGGGCACCCTGGGCCAGTAGCCCCACATGGTGGGCCAGCCCAGCCGGGTCGGCCGGCCGGCTGAGAAGGCTCTGGTACAGCGCCTCCACGACCTCCCTCGCCCCGTACGTGGGCTCGTGCCCGTCAGGTGCTGGGCCAGGTACTGGGCCGGGTGCTGGGCCGGTCGTGGTGCTGTGACCGCCTGAAAGCTCCGGGGGCACATGGCGAGTCTTGCACGCCTGAGCCCGCTTTCGGCGCCCCTACCTCCCCTCCTCGTGCGTTTGCGCCTTGCGCCCTGTGCTCTGGTGCTGTTGGCTTTCCTGTGCCGCCGGGGCCCCGTGTGCGTCCCCCCAGGGAGGTGGCAGCGTTCTTTGCCCTCGTAGCTGTTCTTTGCCCGGCTAGGCGAGAAGAGCACGCGCCGGCAGGGCAGAGAACCCATTTGCAGGGCAAAGAACACGGGCCAGGGCACAGAACACGGGCCAGGGCAAAATGGCCCAGGAGGGCAAAGGCCACATGGTCAGGGGAAAGGGCGCAGGGGGCCGCAAAGGGCGCCGGCGGAGGCAAAGGGCCTCCCTCCGCGCTCGCACTAGGTTGGCCGTCAGATGAGCCCGACGAGCCCCACGCCCCAGGTGCCGAGATGACCCGCACGGGCCTGAGGGGCCAAAGGGACCGAAGGGTGCTTGCCCTCGACCTGGGGTCTTCTTCGGCCCGGGCCATCGTCTACGAGCCCGGCCCCCGCGGCCCGGTCCAGGTCCCGGGCGCTCTCGCCCGCCGGCCCCGGTCCCTCCGCCACGCCGAGCCTGGGGAGGCGACCTTCGACGCCGACGACTACTTGGCCGACGTCGTGGCCTGCCTGGACGAGCTGCACGCGGGAGGGTTCCTCGAAGGGGTCGGGGAGGTGGCGGTGGCCTGCCAGTGGCACTCGCTGCTGGCCGTCGACCGGAGGGGGGAGGCACTGGGGCCGGTGCTGACCTGGGCCGACACCAGGCCCGAGCTCCCAGCCCGGCTGGCCCACGTCACTTCGGAGGCAGCGGAGCGGCTGCGCCAGCGGACCGGCTGCGCGCTCCACCCCCTCTATTGGACGTGCCGGGCAGCCTGGCTCCGCCAGCACGGGCTGGGCGCCGGGGACCGTCTGGTTGGCTTGGCGGAATACCTCGGGCTCCAGTTGCTGGGTGACGGGTCGATGTCGGCATCGATGGCCTCCGGGACCGGCCTGCTCGCCACCGCGAGCCGGGACTGGGACGACGAGGCCGTCGATCTGGCCGCGGTGGAGGTGCGGGCACTGCCCCCGTTGGCGCCTGCCGGCTGGCGAGGGCATTTGACGGGGCCGTGGCGGCAGCGCTGGCCAGCCCTTTCGGGAGCCCACTGGCACCCTGCGCTCGGTGACGGGGCGGCCGCCAACCTCGGTACAGGCTGCCACGGGCCGGGAAGGGCGGCCGTGACGGTGGGCACGTCCGCCGCCGTCAGGGCAGCCCGGCTGGCCCCAGCCGGTCAGGGCCTGGCGCAACTGGCTCCTGGCTTGTGGCGTTACTGCGCCGGGCCGGGGTTGGTGGTGGAGGGGGCTGCCTTCAGCGGTGGGGGCCAGTTGTACGCCTGGGCGTTGTCTCTGTGGCAGGGGAGGAGCGCGGCCGAGGTGAGCTATGACGTCGACCTGCCGGTTGGGCCTGGCAGCGATGGGGTCTTGGTCATGCCCTGGCACTCGGGGGCCCGGCCGCCGGAGCCGGCCATGCCTGCCGGCCGAGGAATGGTCCTGGGCCTGGGGCTGGGGGCGGGCGGGGCCCACGTGGTCTCAGCGACGGTGGAAGCGGTCTGCTTCCAGCTGGCCGGGGGCTTGGAGGCACTGGAGGGCTACCGCCCTGGGGAACCGGGCGCCGTGGCGAGCCGCTCCCTGGAGGTGGTCGCCGGCGGCGGGGCGGTCGAGCGCTCGGGACTGTGGCGGCGACGCCTGGCGGCCACTTTGGCGCGTCCGGTGACGTACGTGACCGAGCGGGAGACCACGGCGCGTGGCGCGGCAGCGGCTGCGTTGGGTAACGAAGTTCACCCGGAGGGGGCCGTGCTCGAGCCAGCCGAGGCGGATGTCAAAGCGCTCCGGGAAGCGGCCCAGCTCTGGCGGGAGCGGTACCTGGAGATGTCCGCGTTGGCCCGCCGGCCCACTTGACCGGCGAAGCAACCCGGCCGCGAGCCAGACTGGGCGCTGTGAACAAGTCAGTGGCCGGGGTGGGCTTCATGGTGGGTGCGCTGGTGGCGGCAGGCTGTGGGGCCAAGCTGGCAGCCAGCCCAGGCGGGCACGGGCACACCCCATCCAGGGCGCCGGTCGGCTCGGCCCGGGCCGCAGACCAGCCTCAGCCGGCACTGGCGGGTACCTTCCTGGGCCCGGACGGAGTCGAGTCGCGGGCGGTCATCGAGGAGAACAACAAGCCGGGCACCACCGCCTGGCGCCTCCCCGCTCACCAAGCTGGGGCGCCCATCAACGGTTTTGCCAGCCTGACGGCTGCCTACCAGGGCCAAAGGGTTACTTTGTACGTGACCACCAAGGCTGCCCGTTACCATGTCTCTGCCTACCGGATGGGCTACTACGGGGGGGCGGGCGGGCGCTTGGTATGGAGGTCCCCCGAGGAGCGTGGGGTGCAGCAGCCCCCCTGCCCGGTGGCCCCGGTGACCAACATGGTCTCCTGCGACAACTGGTCCCCGTCGCTCACCGTCCCCATAACCAGCCAGTTCGTCCCTGGTGACTACCTGTTCAAGCTGGTCGCCGACCCTGGCCGCCAAAGCTATGTCCCCCTTACCGTCTGGGACCCAACGAGCCACGCCACCTACGTGGTGCAAAACAGCGTCCTGACCTGGCAGGGGTGGAACGACTGGGGTGGCTACGACATGTACGCGCCCGCGCCCCTCAGCGACTTTGCCCGGGTCGAGTCCTTCGACCGGCCTTATGCGAACGGCTACGGGGCGGGTGACTTCCTGGCGATAGAGCTGCCTTTTGTGGAGTGGGCCGAACAGCACGGGCTGGACGTGACCTACTGGACAGACGTCACCTTTGCCGAGCACCCTGGGCTGCTGCGCAACCACAAGTGCCTGGTGACGCTGGGGCACGACGAGACCTGGGTGCTGGCCGAGCGCAACGCCGTGGCCGCGGCCCGCTCCGAAGGCATCAACGTCGTTTACCTCGGGGCGACACCGATATTGCGCCACGCTCGCCTCCAGGCGAGCCCGCTGGGCCCAGACCGGGAAGAAGTCGATTACCGGGACCCCACGGCCGACCCGATTTATGCCACCGACCCCCAAGACGCCACCGGCAACACTTGGGCGCAGCCGCCCGCCGACGCCCCTCCGAGCGAGCTGGTGGGGGACACCTACCAGGGTTATGGCCTCGACGACCCGATGGTGGTCACCAACGCGGACGCCTGGCCGTTCGCGGGTACCGGCGTCGTGGACGGCGACCAGCTGGGCGGGGTCATAGCCGGCGACTACGACGCCTACGACACGAGCCAGCCCAACCCGCCCAACGTCGAGATCCTGGCTCATTCGCCCGTCCACCCCCAGGTGGGCCACATCTTGTACTCAGACATGACCTACTACACCTGGAGGGACGGCGGGGGAGGGGTGCTGGCGACCGGCACCATAGGGTGGATCCCCGCCCTGTCAGCCTGCCAGGGCAGCCTGCCGGCGTGCCCGGCCAGGGTGGTACAAGCCGTCACCGGCAACATAATGCGCCTTTTTGGCCAGGGACCTGCGGGCCGCTTGCACCCGTCGGTCGCCAACTGGCAGAAGTACTACTGACCAACCAGCAGAAGTACTACTGGCCAACCGGCAGAAGTACTGCCAAGGGGCCGCTCGAGTGGTGAGGCTCAGGCCTTCGGTGCCGGGTAGCTAGGTGGTGGCCGTTGCTGAACGGGCCGGGCCCAATGTCCCCTTCGTGCTCGGCCAAAGTTCCATGGAGGCGTCCCACCGCCCTAGATAGGGTGGGCACCTGAGAAAGGCAAGGAGCCGTCTCATGCGCATCACTTCCGTCAGCTCGACCTACTGCTTTGTGACCGTAAAGGGCCGGCCCGCTCAGGTCGTACGGGTGGTAGTGGCCGGGGCGCCTCCAGATGCCGACGCCGAGGTAAGCGTGGCGGGGCCGGGTGCCGAGGGACGCGAACCGTGGCGGGGGAGGTTCGACGCCGCCCTAGCCGGCCGGCCCGGAGGTCCGGCCTGGGTGCCCAGCTCGGGCCCCGGCCTGGCCGAGGCGGGCCGCTTCAGCCCCCGTCCACCTCAGCCGGAGGGCATGGTGGTCGAGGTACCGGTGCTGTTCGGGGCGGCCCGGGCCAACCAGCTAGCCCCCGTGCGGGCCCGTCTGGAAGTCGGCGGCGAAGTGACCGAGGCGGAGGCCGAGGTGGAGGTGCGCGAGCCAGGTTGGCGCATGCTGATGGTCTCCCATTTCCACTACGACCCGGTGTGGTGGAACACCCAGGCCGGTTACACCTCGGGCTGGGACGAGTTGGCCTGGGCCCAAGACGTGCGGGAGCCGTTCCAGCACACCGGCCTGGCGCTGGTCGAGGCCCACCTCCAGCGGGCCCGCCTCGACCCCGGCTACAAGTTCGTCCTCGCCGAAGTGGACTACCTCAAGCCGTTCTGGGACCTGTACCCCGACCGTCGGGAGGAGGTGTCCGAGCTGCTGCGAGCCGGACGCCTCGAGGTCGTGGGGGGGACCTACAACGAGCCCAACACCAATTTGACCGGTGCGGAAACCGCCGTGCGGGCGGCTGTTTACGGCCTTGGCTTCCAGCGGGACATCATGGGGGCGAGCCCGCAGAGCGCGTGGCAGCTCGATGTCTTCGCGCACGACCCACAGTTCCCGGGCATCATGGCCGAGTGCGGCTTGGTGTCCGCGGCTTTGGCCCGGGGACCGTTCCACCAGTGGGGGCCGCGCCGGCATGCGGGCTCCAACAGTTGGATGCAGTTCCCCTCCGAGTTCGAGTGGGTCGCCCCCAACGGTTCCAGCCTGCTCACCTGCTATATGCCCAACCACTACTCGGCCGGCTGGGAACTGGAGAAGGCCACCACGTTGGAGGAGGCGATGTGGCGCGCCTACGAGCTGTTCTGCGACCTGGCCGAAGTGGCTGCCACCCATGTCACCTTGCTCCCGGTGGGGACCGACTGCACACCGCCCAGCCGCTTTGTGACCGACGTCGCCAGGGCGTGGGCTGCCCGCTACGACTGGCCCCAGTTCACGAGCGGCCTGCCCAAGGAGTTCTTCGCCGCCGTGCGCGAGGAGCTGCGCCGCACTGGCCGGCACCCCTCGCCCCAGACCAGGGACATGGGGCCGGTCTACACGGGCAAGGACGTCTCCTTCATCGACACCAAGCAGGCCCAGCGGCTGGCCGAGTCGCGGCTGGCCGAGGCCGAGGCCATGGCCGCCGCCGCCGGTCTCCTGGGTGCCCCCGTCCCGTACCGGGCACTGGACAAGGCGTGGCGCCAGTTGGTCTTCGGCGCCCACCACGATGGGGTAACGGGTTCGGAGTCGGACCAGGTTTACCTGGACCTGCTGGCCGGGTGGCGGGAGTCCTTCGAGCTCGCCTACCGGGTCGAGCAGCAGGCGCGCCACCGGCTGGTGGCAGCGGTTGACACCAGCGGCGAGGGCGAAGCGGTCGTCGTCACGAACACCCTCGGGCAGGAGCGTTCGGAGCTTGTGCGCCTGGAAGGAGTGGCGGCTGGCGAAGAGGAGTCATTGGAGCTGGCCGATGAGCGCGGCACTTCGTTGCCGACGCTGGCCGAGCAAAGCGGCACCGTCCCGGGCGCGCTAGACCTGCAGTTCCTCGCCCCTGCCGTCCCCGGGGTGGGGGTCCGCACCTTCCGCTTGCGCCGCCGCCCGCAAGTCACAGTGGGCGGCGCCGGCTGGGTTGAGGTCCCCGGGCTGACAATCGCCAACGAGCAGCTGCAGGTGACGGCGAGCCCGGCCCTGGGTGGGGGCCTGGTGAGCGTGACGGATGTCGCCCACGGCTTCGAACTGGTCCCCAGGGGTGAGGTCGCGAACGAACTAGTCGTCTACCCCGAGCACCCCAACCACCCTGAGTTCGGGGAGGGCCCCTGGCACCTGTTGCCCGCTGGCCTCCCGGTCCGCTCGCGCTCTGGTGCCGCGACGGTCCGGCACGAACGATGTGCCCTTGGGGAACGCCTGGTGGCAGACGGCCGCGTCGAGCTCGGGGCGGACGGAGAGGCCGACAGCCACGGTGGGGGCTTTTCTTACCGCCAGACCGTCACGCTGTGGCGAGGTGCCCGCCGCTTGGAGCTGCGCACCGAACTTCACGGCTGGGCAGAGCGCGACCGCTTGGTGAGGCTTCGCTTCCCCACCACGCTGGCGGGTGCGACCCCGCTGTGCGCGGTGGGCGACGCAGTGGTCGCCCGTAGCTTTGGCCTGATCGACGCCGACTCCGCGCAGTTCCCCTGGACGCTGGACCACCCGGCGGCTGAGTGGTTCGGGCTGTCGACCACGCTGGTGCTGGAGGCGTCCGACGGCGGGCCGGCCTACCACCGCCAGTCCCTAGGGGTAGCAGAAGTGGTCACCCCGGCCGGGGGCGGCCCCGGTGGGGCGGTCCGCGACTTGGTGCTGGCCCTGGTCCACAGGGGCGTCACCGCCACCACCTCCGAGGCCCCTGCCAACCGGTACGGGGGCCTCCTCGGCGATTCCAACCTCCCCGATTTCCGCATCGCCATCGGCACACCGACCGAGAACCCCTTTGTCGCGCAAGTGCTGGAGCACGCCGGCCAGCCCTACCGCGGCAGCCTCGACCGCCAGCTCGCCAACCACGGCCGGGCCCGGCTGCTCGTCCCGGCGGAGCACCCCCTGGCCGAGGTCTGGCAACCCGGTGCCGACCTCCGGGGGCCCCGGGACCTGCCCGTCCTGGTCGTCGCCGGCACCACCGCGGCGGCTACTGAGGCGGCGGTGGTCGAGCTGGCGACCGCGGTTGCGACCGGCCGGGTCACTGTCGACCAGCCAGCCACCCTAGTCCCGCAGCCCGCGCAGGTCCCGGGGTGGACCGCCGCGCTCATGAACCGTGGTACGCCCGGCTTCGCCGTCGAAGTCGGCGGCGCTCTCAACGTGTCGCTGCTGCGGGCCTGTACCGGGTGGCCGTCCGGAGTGTGGGTCGACCCGCCCCGCCGCAGTGCGCCCGACGGCTCCGCTTTCGGGCTCGAGCACTGGAGCCACGTTTACGACCATGCCCTGGTCCTGGCTCGCGGGGACTGGCGCGAGGCCGGGCTGGTGGCCGAGGCGCAGGCTTACAACCGGCCAATGGTGGCTACCCTGGCGGCCCCCCACCCCGGCCTCCTGCCGCCCCGGGCGCGCCTGTTCGGCCTTTCCGCCGTACCGGCCCGTGGCGGCGGAGGGAGCGCCGCGGTGGTCTTGGCTGCCCTCAAGCCGGCCGGCAACGCCTTGGCCTCTGGGGACAGGCCCGCCGGTGACGACGGTCCAGTGGAGCTCACGCTGCGCTGTTATGAGCCCCACGGCCAAGCCGTCGAAGTCGAGGTCGAGAGCTGGGCGGCTGTCCGCCAGGCCAGCCGGTCCGGCCTCTTGGAAGACGCCGGCGAGGCGCTCCCGGTCAAGCGGCTGCTGGCGCCGTTCGGAGCTCAGGCCCGGGTGAAGCTGGGGCTCCGCCCGGGCGAGATCGCCACGGTGCGCTTGTCCCTCGAAGGCCTGCCCGGGCCTAGGGGGCTCCCCGCCGGTGACGGCGAGGGCGCCGGCGGCCCCGAGGTTGAGGTAGCCCAGCCCGTGTTCAGCCGGTACTGGCTGCACAACAAAGGCGCCGCCCCGATGGGGAACCGTTCCTTGGCCGTCCATGTCCTGACCACGGCGATGGTCGTGCGTGCCGGCGACAGCGGCGAGTTCGTGGCCCAGGTCGCCTCTGGTTCTGCTCGCACCGTCCAGTCGGGGCGCTTGGAGCTCGTCGGCCCTGACGGTTGGGAGCTGCGCCCGCCCAGTCACATCTTCGCCCTTGCTCCCGGCGCGTACGTCCAGGTACCGGTGCGGTTCCGGGTGCCCCTGGCGACCCGGCCCGGCCGGCGCTTCCTGGCCCTGCGGGCCAGCGATGACAGCGGCCAGGTCCAAGAGGACGTGCTCACCGTGGACGTGCTACCCCCTCTGGCCGCCGCCGTGCCGCCCGCTGGCGGGGGCCTGCTGGACGGCGGGCCCCTTGGCGCTCCAACGCCGTTCGGTCACCCCCAGGGCCAGTTGCCCGCCGAGCTCGAGGCGAGCCTCACCGCTGGCTCGCTGGTGGTACCGGCCGGGACGACGGCTTCGCTCGGCTTGCTCTTGGCCAACCGCACAGCCGGCGAGCTCAGGGGCGAGGCCCAGCTGGTCTCCCCGGTGGAGACGTGGCCCCTGACAGGACCTTGGGACCAGGGCTTCGCCCTGCCCCCAAAGGGCAGTTGCCAGCTCGAGGTGGTGGTCCGTGCCCCGGCCCGAGGTTGGCTTTCCTCCTGGGCGCTCTTCAAGGTCATGTACTTCGGCCGGATGTGGTACTCGCCGGCTGTGGCCTTGCACCTCGGCACCGCCCCCGCCGGCCTGCAGCTGGCGGCCAGCGGCGGGAGCCGGCATGCCTGAGGGTGCCCCGGCGAGCTCTGCACTTGGGGCGGGGCGGCGGGGGCGCCTTGGTGCCGGGAGCGGGGACCGGTCCGGGACAAGGAGCGGCGCGGGGACAAGGAGAGGGTCGTCGGCTGGGTGAGCGGCGTGCCCGTCACCGTCGCCAGCCTGGAGGGCTACATGAGCGACCTGGCGACCACGCCGGTAGGGGCCCGCCTCGCGCTCGTGCCCGCCCAGGCCTGCCCGGAAGTGCTCGGCGTCCTAGGCCAGCCCTACGCCTAGGCGGCCCGGTTCGCTACGTGCTCGATCGCCCCCACGGAGCCCGGCCAGGGCAGGGCGGCGAGGAGCCGGTGCGAAGACGAGAACCCCTGGTCCTCGACGTCGGCCGGAGGGACCACGTCGCCGGGTTCTGCGTCGGTCATGAACGCTGTCCTGTCTTTTCTAATTGCCATTTCGTGCCTGCCTTCGTCTCGGTAAGCGTTCTCAGTTACATTTGTACCGGGGACCAGGCCGGCAGCGGCGGTGACACTTGTCGCATCAAATCTGGGAATAGCTATATCCCAACCGTTGGAAGTCCTCGCGTTGTTTTTGGGTGTTGCGGGCTTGGCGGACCACGCTTAGGACCAGGTCAGGCTCCTGCTGGCGCCGGGCCCGGGCCTGCTGGAGGGCGTCCAGCAGCGCCTCGTCCGACGTGCAGGCGACAACTTGTTTCGGCCGTGGAGGGCCGAGGCGGCCCGGGTCGACCATTTCACAGATCCGTTCGAAACCGATGGAAAACCCGCACATTGGCAGCGGTGGGGCACCGAAGCGGGCAGCCATGCCGTCGTAGCGGCCCCCGCCGGCAAGCGAGTAGGGGACGTCAGGATGGGCCAGCTCGAAGATCTGCCCCGTGTAGTACCCCATACCCCTGACCAGGGTGGGGTCGAAGCGCGCCGGTACGCCCATGGTCGCCAGGGCCTCGAGGGTGCGCCGGACGGCCGCCGCTACTGGAGCCGTGGCGCCGCCCCAGAGGCGCTCGGGGACGCCGTCCTCCCCGGCGCTCAGTGCCGCCAGGAGGCCTTCGATGGCTCGGCGGTCGTGGCCGGCCCGGGCCAGCTCGCCAGCCACCTCGTCCGGTCCTAGCTTGTCGAGCTTGTCCAAGGCAATATAGACCGGCCCGGCGTCCACCTGGCCCAAGTGACGCTCGACGGCGGCACGCAACAGGCGCCGGTCGTTCAGCCTGACCGTGCAGCCAGCGATGCCGACGCTGGCCAGGGCGTCGACGGTGGCCGCGCACAGCTCGACCTCGGCGGCGATGCTCGGCTCGCCGATGATGTCGATGTCGCACTGGGTGAACTCCCTGTAGCGGCCTCGCTGGGGCCGCTCGGCGCGCCAGACCGGCCCCACGTGGGCGACTTTCAGGGGCATCGGCAGCTCGTGCAGGTGGTTGGCGACGAAACGGGCCAGCGGCACGGTCAGGTCGAAACGCAGCCCCAGGTCGGCCAGGTCGGCTTCCCCAGCCTGCCCGGCCCCAGCCTGCCCAGCCCCAGCCTGCCCAGCCCCAGCCTGCCCAGCCCCAGCCTGCCCGGCCCCAGCCTGCCCGGCCCCAGCCTGCCCAGCCCCAGCCTGCCCGGCGGCCGCCTCCAAGCGGGCACCGCGTTTTAGCACCTTGAATATCAGCTTTTCGTTCTCGCCCCCTTGGCTGCCCATCAGGACCTCGAGGTTCTCGAGCGCCGGTGTGGAGATGGGCTCGAAGCCGTAACGGCTGTAGACGTCGAGCACCCGGTTGGCCACCTGCCGGCGAAGCTCGGCAGCGGGAGGCACCGCGTCGCGCATGCCTCGGACCGGTTGTACGCGCTGGGCCACCCGAGGCTAGATCCCGAGCTCCTGGCGGGCCAGCTGCACGCCGGCGACCATGTTGCGCAGCTTGGCGTAGGCGACCTCCCAGGTACGCGTGCGCAGCCCGCAGTCGGGGCACACGTGCACCCGGGAGGGGTCGCCGAAAACCTCCACCGCGTGCACGACGCGGTCGGCGACCAGCTCGGGGGGCTCTATGAAGTCGGTGTGGATGTCCAGTACCCCGAGCCCCAGGGCCGGTTGGTAGGGCAGGTCGCGGAAACGGCTGATGATCTCGTAGCCCGGCCTCTGCTCAGCTGAGCGGCCCCGGTCGCGGCTGTCGTCGTTGGCGAAGCCCACACAGAACTGGCGGCAGGCGGTCATCTTCTCCAGCGCCGGGAAGAACAAGCGGTAGTCGGAGAAGCACAGGTGGGTCGAGAAGTAGGCGTCGAGGCCCTCGACGGTGGCGTTGAAGCTCTCGACGAACAGCTCCAGCTCGTCGGCCTCGGTCGAGGCCCCCGGCTCGTCCACCTGCACCCAGGTGGCCCCCAGCTGGACCAGGGCCTCGATGTTGGGCCGCACCACGTTGCGGGCGATGTCCAAGACGAGCTGGCGCCGGCCGGCCCGGCGCTTGGCCAGGCGCTCGGCGGGGCGGACGGCCAGGTCGGCGGCAGCGTGGCTGGGGCCGGGCCCGTAGTGCTCGTCGAAGGACCAGTCGGCCAAGGTGTAGGCGCCGGTGACCGGGATCTTGAGCGTCGCTTTGGCCGCCCCGGCCAGGAAGGCGAACTCGTCGTTGTGGTAGGGGGCGTCCAGTGCTACCGGGCCGACCACGGCCGCCTTGGTGTAGTACTTCTCGTCGAAGCTGCGGACCGGGCCCCGGGCCTCGAAGCCCCGGCTGTGGCGGACAGCCCACTCGTACATCTCGACTCGTTGCTGTTCCCCGTCGTAGACGACGTCCAGGCCAGCCGACTCGAAGAACCGCAGGGCGTACAGCGAAGACCACTGCTTGACCTGCTGGCGTTCCTCGGCCGAGAGGGGGTAGCGGCCCAAGATGTCCACCAGCTCGGTGTAACCGGGGACGCCCAGGCGTGCCCCCCACGTGCGTGCCTCTTCCACCTCGGCTTCGGACAGGGGCCGGCCGGCGGCCGCCTTCACCCGCCAGGTGGGCTTGGCCAGAGAACCGATCTCGTGGGTGAGGAGGGGCTTCATGCCAGCCCGGGACGACCGGGCAGCGTTCACCACTTCTCCAGCTCCTCTCGCAACTGGGCGGTGGCGGCTCCCAGGGCCCGCACCTTGGCCGCGGCCAGGGGCTGGGGCAGCAGCTCCAGGGCGGTCGAGGTGGTGAGGAGAACCTGGGGGGCACCGGTCTGCTCGGCCGCCAGCCGAGCCACCTTGGTGGTCAGCTCGACGCTTTCCACCAGAGAGCTGCGGGCGTCCAGGCACCCGGCGACCAGCGCCACGTCCCAGCCTCGCCCGAGGTCGTCGAGGGCGGTGAAGACCAGGTCCACGCCCAGGGCGTCCACCGGGAGCTTCCTCAGCTGGCCCATGACCGGGCCGGCGTCCCCGAAGCTCGTGTGCAGGGCCAGGGTGGCACCGAGGCCGTCGCGCAAGGCCTCTAGGGCGTCGCCCAGCGCCCGCCACTCCTCCGGTGCCGTCTCGTGGGTCACCGGCCACGGCTCCTCTACGTGGAAAAGGGCAGCCCCTTCGGCCCTGGCCCGGAGGGCGAAGGGCCTGAGCACGTGCTTGGCCAGCAGTCCCACCAGCTCCACGAGGTCGGGCCCGCCCTGGCAGGCATGGGCGAAGAGAAGGGGCCCGGGCAAGGTCACCACCCGGGGGAACGGGGTGGCCGGGCCTATGGCCCGCTCCACGACGGTGGTGAAGTCGCTACCGGTCACCTGGGGCACCCGGTAAAAGGAGTTGGTGTCGAACCAACGGGAAAGCCCTGCCGGTTCCAGGGCGGCGCAGGCGTGGGCCAGCGGCCGGAACAGGTCGAGCCACCCGAGCAGGCCGTCGGAGAAGTAGCTGAGGCCCGCGCTGGACTGCAGGGACACCAGCTCGGCCAGGTCGGCGGCGAAGGCGGCCTCTCTCTCCTCGCTGCTGGCCCGGCCCCGCTGGTGGTCGCGCGTCACCTTGACCAGCTGTTCGCTGCGGGGGTAGATGCCGTGTAGGTAGCCAGAGACCTGCAAGTCCGGTCCTCCCAGGAGCCTTCTCGGGGCGGCATCTTACCCCGGGCCCGTGACCGTGGGGCCACTGGGCCAGCAGGGCGTTCGGCCTGGCCAACCTCGCCGGGCGCTGGCGGCTGCTGGACGGCGCTGGAAGGTGCTGGAAGGTGCTGGTCGCGAACGAGCTGCTTATCACCTTAGCACAGACCAGTCATCTAGCCTATTCTAAGAGGATGAAATAATCTTGATATGATCACTGTTAGGTTTACTAGGTGTTGGGTATAGTTGGTGTTGACTACAAGTCGTCACACGAAGGAGGAGACCTGCATGCTTACCCGCTTTGACCCCGTGGTTGACTTCGAGCGCATCACCTCTGAGCTGCTCAGCCCCCTGACCCGACGGTCGGCTGGGATGCCTCTCGATGCCTACCGGCACGAGGACAACTGGGTCGTGAAGGTCGACCTGCCCGGAGTCGACCCCAAGACGATAGATGTCACCGTGGACCGCAACGTGCTGCGGATCGAGGCCACCCGGGACTGGCAGCCCGACGAGGGCGACAAGGTCCTGGCGCTCGAGAGGCCCCGGGGCAGCTTCAGCCGCCAGCTGATGCTAGGCGAGGACCTCGACGCCAGTGCCATCAGCGCCGAGTACCGGGACGGGGTGCTGACCCTGGTCCTGCCGGTCGCCGAGCAGGCCAAGCCGAGGAAGGTGGCCATCACTACGGCGCCCTCGGCCGCCACGACCAGCATCACCACCGGGGCCCCGGGCAACGTGGTCGAGGTACAGGGCACCGAGCACCCTGCCGACTGATGGCGGCCTGTCGTGAGCTAAGTTGACGCGAGCAGCCGGGTAACGGGTACCGCAAGGCCCAACCGGGACGAGCGCCCACTGCTGGCCAGGCGTGGCCGCAGTGGGCTCGTCCCCAGGTTGGCGGCTCAAAGCGCCCTGGCGACAGCCCGGGAGAACGCGACGAGCCTCGGGCCAGAGCTGGCCACAGGCACGTTGATCTGGAAGATGGTCGTGCCTACGCGCGCGATCAGCACTCCTACGGATGTCGTGGTGGCCATGAACGCCTCTGTGCCCACGCCGCTGACGAAGCTCATGTGGGACAAGCCCTCAGACTTCGTCCATGCCTTTTGCTCTGCAGTGAACGTGCTCGCCGTGCCCAGCCCGCTCCGGTACTGGACGATGACCACGAACGGCCTGGGGTGAGCCCGGCTTATGTAAAGGCACATGGTCATCCAGCCTTTCGGCCCCCAACTGTCACGGGTATGGGCTTGTCGGCATAACCGACCTCGGGGTGCACTTGGACGCCCACGAACTTGCTGACTTGGGCGCTCGACATTGGCCAAGAGCAAGTCGGCCGTTGCAGCTCGGGGGTGAGGCCAGCGGCTCCTGCGGTGGCCGGGACCAGTACCCCTGGGCTGCTCAGGGCCGTGGCGGCTACGAGCATGCAGGCTCGGCCAAGCAGCCCACGACGTCTTCGGGTCATCTTTGTCCTCCTCGGCAAGCTCTGCTTGGGACCAGGCCACCGGTGGGTCGCGGGGGCTGGTCGGTCATCTTGTTGGTGACGGCCCGCTCTCAGGGGAGCGCCCTCAACGTGACCGTAAGCCCTCCACCTGTGGGCTGCATCGGGTGCCTACCCCATTGCTAGCGGTTGAGGTGTACCTAACGCCCGACGGGCGGCCGGAGGCCAGCCAGGCCCTGCCTCGGCTTGCGACGGCATGGGACAAGCCAGCCGCAGCGCCTGCACTCGCTCCTCCCAATGGGCAAGCCAGCGAGGGTCGTGCACCCCAAGGCCCGCTGCCGCGTGCTCGCGAGCTGGCCGTTCGCTGCTTGCCGGGCGCGGGGCCGACCACGCAACGCTTCGGCCAGCCTGGGTTGCACTCGTGCCTGCACGGGGCACGGTCTCAGGCCGGAGGCCCGAGGTCCCCGTAGCTCGACCTGCTCGAAACAGGCTCAGGTGCGCGACACCAACCGCCGGGCCTGCCTACCTGCCCACTTCATGAGAAACGTGCTGGCCAAGGTGCCCAAGGCCTAGGCGGAGGTGGCCGCTGCGGCGATCCGCACCATCTTTGCCCAGCCCGACGCTGAGCACCCCCACCGTCTGCTGGAGGAGGTTGTCCACATGCTGTCCGGCCAGTTCCCCGAGGTGGCCAGGATCCTCGCCGACGCGGCGCCGGACCTGCTCGCCTTCAGCGCCTTTCCCCAGGCCCACTGGCGCAAGCTGTGGTCGGCCAATCCCCTCGAGCGCCTGAACGGCGAGATCAAGCGACGCACCAAGGTGGTCGGCATAGTCCCCAACGACGCCGCGGTGGCGAGGCTTCCGACCGCCGTCGTGGTCGAGTTCCACGACGAGTGGGCGGTGGCCGAACGCCACTACCTGTCCGAGGAGCCCATGGCCAAGATCGCCGTCATGCAGCCTCCACCGGTCGCTACGAAGACCCACAAGGCGCTCGCAGCCACAGCGTGACAGACTGGTTCAGCGGCGAGGTCCAGCCCAAGCCGATATACCACTCCGCGGGGCGCAGCCGTCCCAAGGTCTGCGTACACTCGGAGCCATGCCGGCGTTCCAGGTCGCAGACGGCCCGAGGCTCGTAGTAGAGGGCCCGAAGCTTGACCTCATATTGGAGGGTGAACCTGGCACGATAGCGCTCGCCTCCTTCATCAGGGCGCTCGACAATGCCCGGGCAGTGATACAGGGGGTGGACACCGCGCTGACGCTCAGCAAGAGCGGCATCGTCGAGTGGTACGTGCAGGATCTGCGCATGGGGAGCCTCCAGGCCACCCTCGTCGCGAGGCCACGTCGTGGTACTGCCCTCGCGTACTCGCCTGCCAAGGCTGACGAGATCGCGACCGCCGTCGTCTCGGGCATGAAGCAGGTCGAAGAGGCGGCAACGGTACCCGACCTCTTCCCCGAGCAGAGCATGCGTCGGTTGCAGTACCTCGGCAACCTGATGCGCAAGAACGGAGCTAGCGCGTTTAGGGCAGTGAAGACAGACGATCAACTCCAAGCTCGCGTCACTGCCGCCGCCGCCGAGCACGCCAAGGAAGCATTGAAACCGCGCTACTCCGCCAGCGGCTCCGTTGTCGGTCGGTTAGACGTGGTCAGCGTTCACCGAGGTCGGCTGTTCACGGTCTATGACGAGATCCATCGTCGGCCGGTCCGAGGAAGTTTCGCTGACGAGATCATGCCGCTGGTCAAGGAGGCGTTGGGCAAGCGCGTCCTGGCAGGCGGGATCATCAAGCGTAACAGCGCTCACCAGATGGTGAGCGTATTTGTTGAGAACCTTGAGATCATGCCAGAAGACCGTGACCTGCCCACCGTGGCTGAGCTGGTGGGCTCAGATCCTGAGTTCACGGGGGGCCTCCCGGCTGCCGAGTGGGTCCGAAGGGCGCGTGAAGCGTGACCAACGAGAAGGCTTACGTCAAGCCCTACCTTGACACCTCCGTGTACGTTGCGGCCATCAAGGGACCGACTACTGAGGACCCCGCAAGAGTGAGACGGTCGGCTGAGGTCTTAAGACAAGCCGAGGCGGGACGCCTCCAGGTCGTCGCCAGCACTTTTGTCTTGGCCGAAGTCATCCGTGATCGAGGCGAATCGGCACCTTTGGACGCGTCCAAGGAAACGCTCGTCGACAAGTTCTTCCAGCGACAGTTCATATCGTGGGTAGAGCTTGATGTCACCGGAGCCCGGGAGGCTCGAAAACTCGCTCGTCGTTTCAGCCTCAAGCCTGCCGACGCGGTCCACCTTGCCGCGGCCATCAGAGGCAACGCTGATGTATTTTTTACGTGGGACGAGCGCTTCATCAATAACACCGGTGGCGCTGTCGACAACTTGGCAGTTACGTTCCCGTACGTCTTCCAAGGACCACAGGGCCGGTTGCCGCTCGACCTTTTTGCGGCGGCCTCCGATAGTGAGTAGTCAAGCTTGCGGTGTTTTCTCGCCCGTACTTGGATAGCGCCTTCTGACCAGGGGCTTCGCGCGGATCGCGCGACCATCCACCACTGAGGGCCCACCTACCTGCTAGCAAGGTGGCGTGCGCCTAGAGGAGCGTGTCGCCGAACTGGAGGGCATTGTCGCCCATTTCCGCCAGACTGTGGCCGAGCTCCAAGAGGAACTGCGCAAGAGGGACCGTACGATCAGCGCCCAGGCCGAGCGGATAAAGGAACTGGAGGCTGCGCTCGAAGAGTTCCACCGAGCGGGCAAGCGCCAGGCCTCACCGTTCTCCAAGGGGGAGCCGAAGCCAGACCCCAAGCGCCCAGGCCGCAAGTCTGGCGACGCGCACGGCCGTCACGGCCACCGCATGGCACCAGCCGGCCCGCCGGACCGGGAGCTCGACGCTTCCTTACCGAGCTGTTGCCCCGACTGCGGCGGTGAGGTAGAGCACGAGCGTGACGCCGAGCAGTGGCAGGTCGACCTGGGCGAGCCACAGGTGGTCAAGACCCGTTTCCGGGTAGCGGTCGGCCGCTGCAAGAAATGTGGCAAGCGCGTCCAGGGCCGTCACCCCGAGCAGACCTCCGACGCCTTGGGCGCAGCGGGCTCCCAGGTAGGGCCCACAGCCAAGGCCTGGGCCAGCTTCTTGCACTACAACCTCGGGCTTTCCTGGGTGAAGGTGTCCAGGCTGCTCACCCGCCTGGGCGTGCCGGCCACCGCCGGCGCGCTCTGCCAGGCGTCGGTGCACCAGGCCTGCACGGACTTGGTGCCCGTGCACCAAGAGCTCGTGAGAGTGGCCAACTCTTCGCCCGTCCTCGTAATGGACGAAACGGGCTGGCGCCTAAACGGCGGTCACGCATGGCTCTGGGAAGCGACCAACGCGGTCGTGACGCTCTACTGGGTGGCCCGGGGCAGGGGCTTCGAGCAGGCCTGCGAAGTTATCGACGCCGGCTACGACGGCACGATCGTGCGCGACGGGTGGTGCGTCTACCCCTGCTACGAAAAGGCCAAGCACCAAACGTGCCTTGGGCACTTACTGCGCAGGGCGAAGCACCTCTGCGATGACCTCCCCCGCTGGGCGAGGCCGTTGCCCGAAGCCGCCAAGGTGCTCCTGAAAGACTCACTGGCAGCCCGGGAACTGGCATCGGCGGAACGCGCGAAAGCTGCTGCCGAGCTGGCCGAGAGGCTGGAGTCCCTCTGCCGGGCCGAGACGGGCCACGAAGAAGTACGCAAGTTCCTGGCCCACCTGGAGCGAGAAGCGCCGGCCATGCTCACCTTCCTCTACGACGAGAGAGTCGACGCAACGAACTGGCGGGCCGAGCAAGGTATCCGCCCGGCCGTCGTGAACCGCAAGGTCTGGGGCGGCAACCGCACCGACAGGGGTGCGAGGGCACAGTCCACGATGATGAGCGTGATCCGCACCGCTGCCCAGCACGGCGTGGACGCGATCGACTACCTCACCGCTCGTGCCCGCAGCCCCGACTCCGGGCTCGCCATCCTGCTCGGCTGAGCCAACGACCCCCTGACCCCACTAAGGAGGCCATCAACACAAAGACTTTCCACCCCTATGCCGACGCGCCGCGAAATGCGCTAAACAAGTACTCTCGCCCTTCTGGACGGGTAGTTGCGGTTGTCGAACGCAATCTTGGCGATTGGTAGCGGGGCGGCACGAGGCCCCTCGGGGTGCCACCTCCTGCTCCAGGTCCGCACCGGGTGCTGGCTAAGACCCTCGTCGAAGACTTCCACCGCTGGTACCCAGACTTCGCACATGGAACGGAGGGCTACCGCCCACCGGCGTGGAGGACTTGCACCCCTGCCGGGACCTGACGCCCTCCGTCGCCTCGGACAACGCCCAGCCATCGTAGACCCCAGCACGCTCAGGTTCACCGAAACACATCCCGACCGAGGTTGTTTGCTCCGCTCCTACCGGAACCCCGTCCATGAGACCAGGCCAGGGCTGAGGTGGGATGGCCACGAAACACTTACCCGGAAGGGGTGGTCTCGTAGATCTGACGGTACTTTCCTATAGGTGCTGGCAGCTGGCCCAGACGTCTGGCCATAGGTGACAGACTCGGCCGCCACGGGCCATTCGTAGTCCCTGTGTAAGAGGTGCTGAAGGCGCCCGCAGAATAATTCGAAGGCGTCGAAACAGCCTGACCATACTGCCACATGGTTAATGACAACAAAGTCGTGTTGCTACCGGCGATTCCCAGACCGGAGAACTGGATCGCAGGTGAATAGGGCGCCAACGGGCAGATGTAGCTTCCTGATTGCAGGGAGCCCAGCTGCGCGTCGGCGCAGTAAGGGGTCGAGTACGCTTCAGTGACCCACTCGGCAGAGCCAAGGGGGCCGTCGTATGGTTGCTCGACCGAAAAGCCCTCACCGTTGGTGCTGTCGGTGAGGGATATCTCCCAGTCGCCTGAGCTGAGCTGCCATATGGTGACCGTTACCGAGTCCCCAGCGTTCACTGTAACGCTGTAGTCCGGCGTAGACGGGGCGGGCAAGTTCTCCCACCAGGGCCAGGTGTAGAACTCTCCTTGCGTGCACGTGCCGGTGGAGGGGTTCTGCATGGTCTCGCTCACCCCTGCTTGAATCAGGTTGCTGTTGCCCCAGCCGTCGATACCGACCCACTCAGAGAGGGCGTCTTCGCAATTAGCGGCAGTGGTTATGTACGGTACTGTGAACGTGCCCTTCACCTCCGTGAACGTGCCACCCCCAGCAACATAACCCGACCAGTTATTCGAGTTCTCGGCAGGGGGTACGCTGGTGGCAGGGGCCAGAGTCGTGGCTGGGGCGGCGGTGGTGGCAGGGGCCAGAGTCGTGGCTGGGGCGACGGTGGTGGCAGCTGCTGGCGGCGCTGTTGTAGGAGTTGCCTGGCTCAAGGCTGCCAGGCCAACGTAAAAGGGCGCAGTCCAGCGGGAAGTTCCGCTCCGTGCCACCAGCGCAAAGGCAATCGTTCGCTGAATCGGCGTCGGGTTACCGCCCACCGTGATATGGGCCGTGAACGTAGACGTGCACGGCCTGACATTGTTGGCGTAAACGACCGGGAAAGACTGTTTCGACAGCAGGACCAGCTGGCACAACTTCGCGTGCTTGAGCGTAGCCCTCACAGTCACCTGACCGCCGTGCGGCGGCACTTCGCTCGGAGCCGCAATGACGCGTAGGACTTCAGGTGGCAGCTGCGCGGCTAATGCTAGGTAGAAACGACCGACGTAGGACGAGGACGCGTTACGCGCTACTAGCGCGAACGCGACTGAGCGTTCCAGGTGGGCCGGGTTGGGGCCAATGGTGATATGAGCGGAATAGGACCCATCGCGACAGGCGCTCGTCGGGTTGTGCGAGTAGATCACCGGGAAGGACTGGTGTGAAAGGACGCGGAGTTCGCACGTGGTGGCGTGCTCGACCCGGCCGCGCACCGTAACCACGCCACCTGAGGCCGACAAAGTGGCTGGCGTTGCTCTGACGGAGAGCACCACGGCGTGCCCTGCTGAGGTCTGGTACACAGAATTGGCGGCGTTGGGCGTGGCCAATGCAATTACGACAGGCGGCAAGACAAGTATCAACACCCAACCGGGGCGACGTCCCGCGAGGACCGACCCTCTTCGTCGCGTTGGGGTCGTTGGTCGGCTCATTGGGAGCTGCTCGCCGGGGCAATGTACTTCAGAGTCGCCGGGGGATTGGCAGGTTGGGCGCAGCGGGCTGTTTGGTTGGCCTTGTTGGCAAGGGCATAAGCCTGCTGGATAAGGCTATCGGCTTGGTCGATGTCCAGGTTGACTTGGTTGATCACCCGGGTGATAGGCGCTTGCGCGGTTGCGAGGGTTGAGCTGAGCAACGGCAGGGGCTCGCTCGGTTGGTAACTAGGCAGCACCGCCTGGCCAGCGGCATCTATTGCCTGTTGCTGCTGGGCCTGTTGCTGGAGCACCGGTACTTCGCTGACCGTAGCCTCGTCAACTGGAACAACCATATGCCAGAGGCATGAGCAATTGTCAAATGTTGCGGACGGGCCTCGCTGTCAGGCCGCAACGGGCCCGGTGTCGGTGTCGTCGGTCTGGGCTGCGTCTGGCCTCCTCTCCTGCAATGTGCCGTCGAAGGTGCCATAGCTCGGCTCATAGCTCTACCTCTGGATCCGTCTCGAGGCTTAGGCATCTGGCACCGGTGCGATGGTTTGAGGCACTAACCCAGCCAGTTGGGCAGCCTCCTGCCTGGCCTGCCGTGCCCGGGCCCGGTGTGCCGCTTGACGGAGCGAGCCGACATCGGCGTAGCCGATGATGCTGGCGTCGGTTGATATGCCAGCAGTCGCGATAAGCCGCGACGACGGAGAGACGGTCCCACCAAGCGCTCGCGACAGCGTGGTTCGTCGGCTCAGGGCCGAACGGTTCGGCCCTGAGCGCGCCGGTCCGCACCGCTTGCTCGGCAAGGTCGCGAGCGTGCCTTTCCATGGTTTGCTCGCGGTCACGGAGGGCTTTAGCCATGTCCTCGTCGCTGACGCAGTCAGCGCGAGGGACGAGGCAGGCAACCATGTCCGTGCGAGACGCCCAGCGGCCCCCCGTCGCCTGTTCCCAACGGTGGAGACGAGCACGGATCACAGCGGCTGGGTCCTGGTCTTCTACGATCGGCAACGTTGCGAACTGGGAGAGGGCGGCGCTGGCGTCGAGGCCGCGGTCTCCGGCGTCCCGGAGCGCCCGGATTAGCCCCGCCCACTTTGGCGACTGGCGAGCCTGCGCGAGCATTCCTTCGGGGAACCCAGTCTGGGCGAGCATGGCTTCGAAGCGCTTGGCCGTGGCTACGACCACGAGGCTCTGGTGCTCGTTCACGAGCTGCTCGAAGCTGGCCGCCCTGGTCCACTCCGAGGCCGTCGTCTCATGGGCAGATACGTCCGCACCCCGGCGGCCGCTAACAGCGACGAGCACGTCCCTGGCGGCGAGACGTTCGCTTTGCCCATGGGCCATGTCGGCGTTGGCGGGTTCTGGCTCTTCGTCCACGTAGAGGCGGTTGGGTTCCCTGCGCCGGGTAGCAGCCACGTACAAGGCTTCGCGGGTCATGCCCACATCGACAATCCCATGGGCCGTACCTACCGTCCAGCCCTGGGCCGCCCAGACGCTGGACGCGTAGCCGAGCTCGACGTGCCGCACGTCGGTCCCGGAGGCGATGGCGGTAGTCGCCGTGAAATGGCGCAGCTCATGGAGGTGGGTGGACAGCCCGGCGGAGCGGGCCGCGCGCCTGTAGGCATTGGCGAGCCCGTTCGGGAGGCAAGGCTGGGAACCGTTAGCGCTCCTCGACAGGACGAAGGGGTCAGGGCAAAGGGGGACGCCGACTTGCCGGGCGTACAGCTCCTGGTCGGAGCGGCGCTTTGCCAGCATCGCCCCAAGTGCCTCGTCCACTGCGACGTTTCGCTGACCATGGGTCTTGGTCGGGCCTTCGGTGACCTGAGCGCGGATCACGGTAAGGGAACGGGCGACGCGCAGTACCCGCCGCTGCCAGTTGACGTCCGACCAGCGCAGGGCGCACAGCTCCCCCCGCCGGCAGCCAGTGACGGCCCCGAGGGCGATGGCGGTGGCCAGCACGTGGTCACCTTGCGCCTCGGCGGCGCCGGTCAACTTCTGCACGTCTTCGAGCGACGGTGCGTCCACCGCGGAGCGCTTGAGGCCAGGCGGCGTCGCCCGGTCTGCCGGGTTGGAGCTGATAAGCCCCCACTTGACGGCGCGCCCCAGTGCCGTGTGCAGGAGGAAGTGGTGGCGGCGCACCGAGGCGCCCGAGAGCGGCCCAGGCTTGCGGTCGGGGCTCATCATCGAGGCGTAGAGGTCGTCGAGGCGGGCACCGGTCAACTTGTCCAACCTCACGTTGCCGATGAACGGGACGATGTTCACGGCCACCAATCGCCGGTACTCCTTGGCCGTGCACGCCGTGTGGTCGCTCACGATGACCTTCAGCCAGCGGTAGAGCAGGTCGGGTACGCTGCCGAAGTGGCCTGTGGCAACCTTTCCGCGCTCGATGTCCGCGACCAGCTTGGCGAGCTCTTTTTGAGCCTCCCGCTTGGAGCCGGTAAAGGAAGCGTTCTTGTGGCGCACCCGTCCCGTGCCGTCACGCCCGACGAACACGCGCAGGCGCCACTTGCCGGGCACCGTCTCGACCATCGTGCCCCGCATGTTGCCTCCCTCGCCTGTTGCCAATTGTTGCCCGAGCCGAGTTACACTCGTGTCGCCATAGTACATCATCGCAGCTAGAAGGCACAAGCCCCCGTAGCTCAGAGGACAGAGCGTCGGTTTCCTAAACCGTGCGTCGGGCGTTCGAGTCGCCCCGGGGGCACCGACCAGTCCTCGGAGCGAACCTGCGCCGCTTCCCGGCTGGTGTCGCCGCCGCGATCGTAGGGGCGGCGGCGACATCGAGCGCGCTGGCAGCCACGCCGATCGGCGTTCGCGGCCATTTCTTAAAGCACATGGGGAGTTCGAGCCCCCGGGGCGCTGCCGCTGCCGATAACCACTGCTCCGAGCCCCGAGCCACACAGCGCGCTGGCGGGGAAAGGGAGCAGCGCGTCATTGAGGCATTGCCCCTTCAGGCAGGCTTCCGGCTTCAGGTGCACAGGCGGCAGGGGTCGACCGTGCCCTCATCCCTGGCAGCCGCCGGTGCTGTGGGCCGAGGCGGTGGCCGCGGTCGAAGCCGGTGCTGGGGCGGGGCTAGGGTGCGGCAGGTGGAGGTGGCCGGGGAGCCCAGCGGTTTGGGCGTCGAAAGCGCTGCTGGCGTGCCAAGCGGTGCCGGCGCCGGAAGCGGTGCTGGCGGTGCTGGTTGGCAGGTGCCTCCCCCCGGGGCCCAGGGCGGCCCGCACAGGCCGCCTTCAGCTCTCAAGCCGCTGTGGGTGCAGGTCTACCTCCCCAACCTCCTCATCACCACGGGGCAGGGGGCCATGGTCCCGGTGCTCGTGTACGCAGCCAAGCAGGTGCACGCCTCGAGCGCGGAGGCCGTCGTCGCGGTGGCCCTGAACGGGTTCGGGACCATGCTGTTCGACCTCCCCTCGGGCCGGCTGGCCGCCCGCTTCGGGGAACGCCGCTCGGGGCTGCTGGCCGGTGGCATCCTCGTGGCCGGCCTGGCTGGCTGCACCCTCGCCCGCTCGTTCGCGCTGCTGGCCGTCTCCGTCTTCGTGCAGGCTGCCGGCTGGGCGCTGTGGAGCTTGGTGAGGATGGTGCACCTGAGCCGGGTGGCTCCTCCCGAGATCCGTGGCCGGGCGCTTTCCCTCTTCGGCGGGGTGATACGGGCCGGCAACGTGCTCGGGCCGTTCGTGTTCGTGGCCGTAGCCTCGAGCTCTGACGCCCGTAGGGGCTTCCTCATCTACTTGGCCAGCGTCGTGGCGGGCGTCGCCTGGCTCGTGGCCGCTCAGGACCGCACCGACCACGCTGCCGAGCGCGGCCACGCCAGCCACACCTGGCCGGCCAGGGTGCTTGCCGAGCACGGCCGGACGTTCGCCACTGCCGGAACAGGTGCCTTCGCCATCAGCCTCCTGCGTGGGAGCCGGGTGGCCCTGGTGGCGTTGTGGGCCGCTCACATCGGCCTCAACGCCTCGAGCGCGGCCACCATATTTGCGTGGTCCTCGGTTGTGGACCTGGCCTTTTTCTACCCCGCCGGTGCTCTCTCGGACCGCTACGGCCGGCGGGCGGTGATGCTGCCTTGCATGGTCTTGTTGTCCGTGGGCCACCTGCTGGTGCCGTTCAGCGCGAGCTACCTCAGCCTGTTCCTGGCCGCCTTGGTCATGGGCTTCGGGAACGGCTTTGGCTCGGGGATCGTGATGACCCTGGGGGCGGACCTGGCTCCCAGTGCCCAGCGCCCCTCTTTCCTGGCTGTTTGGCGCCTGGTGTCCGATGCGGGCACCTCCACCGGCCCCCTCATCGCCTCGGGGGTGGTCGGGCTGGGGCTCATCACCCTGGTGGGGCCGGTCATGGGCGCGCTCGGGCTGGGGGCTGCCGCGGTCGTCGCCCTGTGGCTGGCCGAGCCCGCCCCCTTGGGCCGCCGCTCAGGGGCGCAGCAGGCTGAGCATCTCTCGCCTCCAAGCTGAGCGGGCTTGGGCGGCTTCGACCGTCTCGGGGTGGACCAGGCGCGTCACCTTGGGCTCCCCCTCACCTCGGTGGAACGAGAAGGCACGAGCCTCCACCTCCCGGTCGGCTTTGGTGTAGTGGTCGCGCTGGAGCAGGTAGCCCTGCCAGGACGGGACCAGGAAGGTCTCGACGAACTTGGCGGGCTCGGTCACGTCCTGGAAGATACCCCACCGGGTGGCACCCAGCCGGCGGCGGACGACCCTGAGCTCGGCCATGGCCGACAGGAAGTCCTCGATCTCGTCCACCGACAGGCAGTACTCCAGCATGACCAGCACCGGGCCGTCCCCGGGGCGGACGTGCTCGCCTATGGTGAGCGTGGGGCTGGCCACCAGTTGCAGGGACGAGCGGTCGACCACCGGCAGGCGGAACCGGGGGACGAGGAGGATCCCGGGCAGGAAGGCGGCGGCGGCGACGAGCAGGGTCGTGCGCAAGGGGAGGAACGTGTCGATCACCCCGAAGCCGGTTCCGCCCAGGACGAAGGGCGCTTGGAGCACGACGTAGAACAGCGACAGCGCCCGGGTCTGCACCCACTCGGGGGTGACCTGCCGGGCGGCGATTATGCAGGCCACCGTGGCCCAGACCCAGGCGGCCCCGGTCACCAGGAGCACAAGCACGGCTGCCCAGCGGGTGGGCCAGGCCACCAACGCCGCTACCGCCAGGGCGTTGGCGAGGGTTGCCCCGGCTACGACCGTGTCCAGGCGGAAGCGGCGCTGGAGGCGAGGCAAGGACGTCGCTGCCAGGAGGGCACCTACCCCGCTGACTGCCAGGATGAGGCCGTAACCAAGGGCGGAGGTGTGGAGGTAATGGGCGGCGAAGAGGGGCAGCAGTGCACCGAGGGCTGCCGCGGGCGTGACGAAGAGGGCGGTGCGGGCAGCAATGGCACGTAGCCCCGGCGTGTTGGTGAAGTACCGCCAACCGGACGACACTGCCCCGAGGAGGCTCTCGGTGGCGGTCCCCCCCGGTGTCGACAGGCGCAGGTCGGCTCGTCCCCTCCAGAGCCAGAGGAAGCCGACCTGAGGCACCATGACCGCCCCGCACAGGGCGAAGAACGCCACCGTCCCAGCACCGCGCAGCACCGAGCCGCCCAGGATGGGGCCTATCACCTGGCCGATGTTCCACTGGAAGCTGTCGACGCTGAACGCGACGGGCACGAGGTCTGGTGGTACCAGGTTGGCGACTGTCGTCCACCACGAAGGCGACGACATCCCGCTGGCCATGCCCATGCCAGCCAAGCCGACCAGGAGGGTGGCGGGGGACAGCCTGCCGGCAGCCGACACGACGACCAGGAAGCCCACCGAACTGACCAGCAGCGTCTTGGCCATGAGGAGCACCCCGCGCCGGTCGCGGGAGTCGGCTGCCGCGCCCGACAGGACCACGGTCACGACCCCGGCCAAGGGGCTCATGGCCGAAGCCAGGGCCACCAGCACGGGCGAAGTCGTCAGGCGCTCCATGATGAAGCCCCCGACGAGCGAGATCATCCAGACGCCGACGTTGGCCGACAAGCCGGTGCCTTCCAGCCACCGGAAGGCCCGGCTGCGCAAAGGAGCGAAGATAGACGCTGGCACTACAACCCATGTAACCACCAGCTACCTGCGCCATAGTGACCATTTGGCCCAGCCGGCCGGCCCGCTCGGGCACTGGGGCAGGCGGGGGGCCGCTGGGCCGGCTGGCGGTGTGTGTTCGCGTAACGAACTCATGTGCGTACGACTGGACAGCACCGGGCAGTTCGGGGGTACTCTCACCAACCACGATGCCTTGGCCCACCAACCACAACGTCGCTCTCGGGGGCCCGGCATGAGCGCACCAAGCGCGCCCACCCGTCCGGTAGTGATCTCGGCCGTGCGCACCCCCGTCGGCCGCTACGGGGGTGGCCTGTCGGCCTGGCGGCCCGACGACCTGGCGGCCCTGGTGATAAGGGAGGCAGTGGCCCGCGCCGGCGTAGCGCCCCAAGACGTCGAGGACGTGTACTTCGGCGCCGCCAACCAGGCCGGCGAGGACAACCGCAACGTGGCCCGCATGGCAGCGCTCCTCGCTGGCCTCCCCCAGTCTGTGGCTGGGGTCACGGTCAACCGGCTCTGCGCCTCTGGGCTGTCGGCGGTGGTGGGGGCCTGCCACGCGGTGATGGCCGGTGAGGGCGACCTCTTTGTCGCCGGAGGGGTCGAGTCGATGTCGCGCGCCCCCCTGGTCACGGCCAAGCCGGAAGCCCCCTTTGCCCGGGGCGACCGCACCCTGTACGACACCACCCTTGGTTGGCGTTTCCCCAACCCGAGGCTGGCTGAGCTGTTCCCCCTCGAGTCGATGGGTGAGACCGGGGAGAACGTGGCCGAACGCTACGGGGTGACGCGCGAAGACCAGGACCGCTTCGCGCTCGAGTCGCACCGGCGCTGGGCCGAGGCGCAACGAGCAGGGCGCTTCGGCGACGAACTGGTGGCGGTGGGCCCCCTGGCCCGGGACGAGCACCCTCGCCCCGACAGCACCCTGGAGAAGCTGGCTCAGCTGAAGCCCGCCTTCCGGCCGGGCGGGACCGTCACCGCCGGCAACTCCTCGGGGCTGAACGACGGGGCAGCCGCGGTGGTCATCGTGTCACAGGAGCGGGCAGAGGCCATGGGCGTCGAGCCCCTGGGCCAGTACGTGGGCAGTGCCGTGGCGGGGGTGGACCCGCGCTACATGGGCATGGGGCCGGTGCCGGCTGTGCGCAAGCTCATGGCCCGGGCCGGCCTGGGCGTCGCTGACGTCGACCTCGTGGAGCTGAACGAAGCCTTTGCCTCCCAGAGCCTGGCTGTCATCCGGGAACTGGGGCTAGACGCTCGGGTTGTCAACGTCAACGGCGGTGCCATCGCCCTTGGGCACCCTCTGGGCATGAGCGGGGCACGCCTGGTGGTCTCCCTGCTCCACGAGCTGCGGCGCCGAGGGGGCCGCTACGGCCTGGCGGCCCTGTGCGTGGGAGTGGGCCAGGGCCAGGCCGCCCTGTTCGAGCGCCCGCCAGCAGGGTAAGCCGGGCACCCACGGCCACAGTCGTACCCCGACGGCGGGGGTCAGCCCTTGGTCCCCGGCCAGGCACAGCTCACCCGGCGCAACCCGACGCCGGCCGTGAGCCGCATCAGCTGCAGCACGCCGACCGGCAACCCGATCAGGACGACGGGGGCGTCCAGCAGGGCCAGTAGCGCGGCAGCCCCTATCTCCGCTATGAACAAGGGGCCGGTGGCCAGCAGGTTCCTCACGGCCAGGCAGGTGCAGGCCGACCACAGCTGGGTGACGGGCACCTCCGGGTGACGGACGTTCAGGACCAGCACATAGCCCAGGCCGCTCATCACCAGCACCAGGCCGGCGAGGCCCAAGCCCAGGCAGAGCCAGGCCAATGGGTCGCCGCCGCGGGCGAAGTAATGCACCTCCTCGACGCCGGTGCCCAAGGCAACGAACGGCACCCCGAGGGCAAGGGTCGTGCGCCCAGGGGGGCTCAACCGGAGGGCGGACCAGAACTCGCGCAGCACTCTGTCCTCGCCTTCGCAACGCCAGCGGGTGAGAGCGGTCATGGCTGCGTTCGCCGCCAGTGGGAGGGTCACCACGGGGAGGGAAACGACCACAAACACCAGGTTCAGGGCCAAGAAGTTGAAGATGGTGGCCAGGGCCGCCATGACCTGTGCCCGGGCCAGGCGGCCGAAGGCGTTGGCCGCGGGCCCGCCTGGCTGGCGGCCGAACGGGCTTGGCCCTGGCCCGCCTGGCTGGCGGCCTTGTCCCTGCCCCCTGTGCGCCAGAGCCCCCGCCGTCACCCCTTCACCCCCGTGCCTTGGATGGCAATGCCCTGGATGAAGGTGCGCTGGGTGAGGAAGAACAGGACGATGATGGGGGCCGTGGCCGCGGTGGCCGCGGCCATGACCCAAGGCCAATTGGTGGTGTAGGTGCCCAGGATCAGGTACAGGCCGAGGGACAACGGGTACCACACCTGGTTGTTGATGTACACGAGAGGCCCTATGTAGTCGTTCCAGCAATAGATGAACTGGAACAGGACGACCGTCGCCATGGCTGGCTTGGCCAGTGGCAGCATGATCCGGCTGTAGATGTAGAACTCGTTGGCGCCGTCCACCCGGGCGGCGTCGGAGAGCGCTTCGGGCACCGTCATGAAGAACTGACGCAGCAGGAAGGTGCTGAACACCGAGCTGCCCAAGAAGGTGGGGATCATGAGCGGGAGGTACCAGCCCACCATGTGGAACCTTTTGTACATGACGAACAGGGGGACCAAGGTGGCGAAGAAGGGGATGAGCAGGGTGCTCACCATCACCTGGAACAGGAAGTCCCTCCCTCTCCAGCGGATGCGCGAGAACCCGTACGCCACCAGGCTGCTCGACAGGCACACGCCGACGATGGTGACCGCGGCGTACAAGAGCGTGTTCAGGAAGAACCGGTAGAACGGCACCGCAGAGAGCACCTGCGGGTAGTTCTGCCACAGGAACGGGTGCGGCCACCATACCACCGGTACGGCGAGGGCCTGGCTGTTGGTCTTCAGGGAGGTGAGGACCATCCATAGCAGGGGGAAGCCCAGCAGCACGCTGACAACAATGAGGACGGCGTGCCGGGTGGTGCCCCCGGCTACAAGCCTGAGGCGGTTAACGCGGCTCGTTCGCATAGTAAACCCACCGGGACGACGACCGGAAAAGCAGCACCATGATGATGCCGCTGACCACGAACAAGAAGAACGCCATGGCCGAGGAGTAGCCAAGCTTGAGGAACTGGAAGGCCTGCTCGTAGAGGTACTGCACGTAGAACCACGTCGAGGTGCCAGGCCCGCCTATGTCGCTGTTCTCGATGACTTGTGCCTGGGTGAAATAAGAGATGCACAGGACCAACTGGAGGACCACGTTGAACAGTATGACGGGGCTGATCATCGGGATGGTGATGTAACGGAGCCGGCGCCACGGCCCCGCCCCGTCGAGCGCAGCCACTTCGTACATCTCCCGGGGCACTCCCTGGAGCCCGGCCAGGTAGATGACCATGGGCTGGCCGAGGCCCCAGAGGCCGAGCAGTATGAACGAGGGCTTGGACCAAGCGATGGAGAAGAACCAGTTCGGTGCGGGCAGGTGGGCACTTGTCAACAGGTCGTTGACGATCCCGGACACCGGGTTGAATATCCACACGAAGATCATGCACGAGGCCACCAGGGGCACGATGGAAGGTATGTAGAAGATGGTCCGGTAAATAGCCCTGCCTTTGACCTTCATGTTCAGGAGCAGGGCCAGCCCGAGGGCGGCGATGGTGGACAGGGGCAGCTCGCACGCGGTGTAGTAGAAGGTGTTGAACAACGACGTCCGGAACAGCGGGTCATGGAACAGGTTGACGTAGTTGGTGAAGCCGATGAACTTGGCTGCTCCTACACCGTTGAAGTCGGTGAAGCTGTAGTAGATGGTCGCGAAGAACGGGTAGGCAAAAAAGCAGAGGAACCCTATTACCCACGGGCTGACGAACAGCAGGCCCGCTCTCGTGTGGCGCCGGTGCACCGAGGGGGACAGGCGCTGGGCCCGGGGGAGCGGTGGTGCCGAGGGTAGGGGCGGTGAGTCGGTTGCCTGCATGCGGTGGTCGCTCCTGAGCTGCTACTTGGCAGTCGCTGCTTGGAGAAAACGTGGGGGACAGCCCAGCATAGCTGTCCCCCACAATGCCGTTCTCGCTTGGCGAGGGCTTACGCGTTGCCTTGCTGGTCTATGTACTGGAGCGCCCGTTGAGGCGTCCAGATCTTCTGGAGCACGTTGTTGGTGGCCGTGTTCTCGGCGGCGAACAGCTGGGACTGGGTGGGGGTCAACGCCGGGGCCTGGGTGTAGGGGCTGGTCATCTGGGGCAGGAACCCTGACAGCCAGGGGTTCGCCTTCAACCAGGCTTGGTACGCAGGCGCCTTGGTGACCGAGGGGCCGGCTGGGACCCACCCGCCCTTGGGGTCGATGCTGCCCACGAAGGCCTCGTTGTGGTAGCCGGCGAGCCAGGCGATGAACTCAAAGGCCTGCTGGGGGTGCGCCGAACCCTTGGGGATGATGTTGAAGTTGCCTTGGCCGAGGGTGCTCGGTACCGGGACGGTCCCCGGGAAGGCTTCCACCCCGAAGTTCCCCAGCATCCCCGGGTTGGAGGTGGGGACGTTCTGGGCCCCCTCCCACGGCCCGCTCAGGACGAAGCCAGCCAGGCCCCTGGTCCAGATGTCGGTCTGGCCGCCGGCGACCTGGCCGACGGCGGTCTGCAGGGCCATCACCTGGGAGTAGGGGTACTTGGCGTAACTGGCTATCCAGTTCATTTCCCGCTGGGCGCCCGGGCAGTGCTCGAAGTCGTACTTGCCGGCCTTGTTGAAACAGTTGGTGGCGTTGAAGAAGCTCGTGTAGAACTGGAAGCCGTTGCCGTTGACGTCGGGGTAGAAGCCCATCTGCTGGAGCCGGCCGTTGCTGGTGACCCACATCTTGGCCTGGTCGGCGTCCAGTTGGGCCAGCGTCTTGGGCGGGGACTTGATGCCGTACTTCTTCAGCATGCCCTTGTTGTAATAGAGCGCCCAGGAGTTGAGGCTCATGGGCACGGCATAGAGGTTGCCCTTGTAGGTGCCTCCCTGCACGGCGACCGGGTACTCCCATTTGGTGAACCCGGCGTACTGGCCGGTCAGGTAGGGGCCCATCGCCACGAGGTCGCCGTTGGCGGCAAAGCTGCCGATCTCGGGCCACCACTCGGTGAAGATGTCGGGCGGGTCGCCGGCCGCGATCGCAGACAGGAGCTTGGCCGTGCTGGTCGTGGCGTCGCTGGGGATGTTGGTCTCGGTGACGTGGATCCCCGGGTGGGTCTTGTTGAACTGGGTGACCATCTGGTTGAGCAACTGCAGCGTTGCCCCTGACCACATCGTCCACCAGGTCAGGTTGACGGTGGGCGTGCTGGCTGCACCGGCGCTACCCAGCCCGGTGGTGCCGACTATGGCCGCGGTGGCAATGGCCACCGCCGCCTTGCCGACGCGCCGGTGCCTGCTCAGTGCGCGCCCCCTGAGGCGTGACCAGGCCGAGCACGCCTTGTCGGCGGTCCCTGGCCCTCCTTTGTTGTCCATGGGTTGTCCTCCTCCTTGTTCATCGGGGGTTGGCCCCCTGGCTGTGGTTAGGTGGTTGGGTGGTTGAGTGGTTGGGTGGTTGAGTGGTTGGGTGGTTGGGTGGTTCATGGCCGACGGGGCGGGTAGCGCCGTCGGCGCTCTGGCGGGGGGCCCGCGCTTTGCCGGACCACCAGTTCGGCTTGGGGCCAGGGCGGCTCTTGGTCCTGGCGGCCCTGGCCCAGCAGTGAGATGAGCTTGGCGAAGCACAGGCGGCCCAAAGCGTTGAAATCTTGGCGGACGGTGGTGAGAGGCGGGGTGTAGAAGGCTGCCTGCGGGGTGTCGTCGAAGCCGACGATGCTGACGTCCTCGGGGACGGCCCGGCCGGCTTCGGCCATAGCCCGCATCACGCCGATGGCCAGCTCGTCGTTCCCGCACAGTACGGCCGTCACGTCGGGGTCGCGGGCGAGCTGGAGGCCGGCCCGGTAGCCCGAGCGGGGCTCCCAACCGCCCTCGACCGGCTTGGGCACCCTTACCCCGGCCCGCTCCAAGGCCGCGCGCCAGCCGGCCGCCCGAGGGCTGGTCTCCATCCAGGTGGGGATCGACACGTAATGGACGGTCTGGTGGCCGAGGCTGAGCAGGTAGTTGGTGGCGTCCATGGCCGCTGTGCGGTCGTCGATCCAGACCCAGGTCCTGGGCGCCTGGGCCGGGTCGGGCGGGGTCTCCACGATCCCGGCCATCGGGACGTCAGGGGGGACGGCGTTGAGCGTGGCCAAGCCGGCCCGGTCGTACGCGATCACGATGAGCGCTCCGGCCGGGTCGACGGCGCGTTCGACGGCGTCTTTCACATCCGCGGGGGTGCCGGACTCGACCACCCGGACGCCCAGGGCGAAGCCGGCGGCCCGGGTGGCCTCCTCGATGCCCTCCAACGCCGCGGCCGGCCCGTACAACCGGGTGTTGGACGTGAGCACCGTGACCGCTTGGACAGGCCCCCCGGCGAGGGCACGGGCGGCCCGGTTGGGGCGGAACCCGAGCCCGGCGATGGCGTCCAGCACCAGTTGGCGGGTGGAGGCCTTGACGCTCGGGCTGTCGTTTATGACCCTGGAGACGGTCTGGTACGAGACGCCAGCGGCCCGGGCCACGTCCCGGATGCTCACCGAGGCGGGCCGGTCGCGGCTGGCGCCCCGCGAAGGCGGGGGGCCTCCCGGGTCACCGGCCACGACGCCGGCCCCCCTCGGCCCGCGGGTGGCCCGAGTCGGCCGCCCAGGTTGTGTGACCGGTCACAGTCGGTTATTGTGACCGGTCACATGGCGCTTGTCAAGTGGGCAGTGCAAGATCACTGGCAGGCCGAGCCGAGGAGGAGGGCATGACAGGGCTACAGGCAGGGGCGCACCTGGTGCTGGGCTGGGCTGACCAGGCGCTCGAGCTACGCGTGGAGGTTGGCGAGGACGGCGTCGCCCGCCTGGCCGGCCTCGTGCCTCGGGCCGCCAGGGCCAGCAGCTCACCCCGAGGGCCGGAGGCGCAGGGTGCGGTCGCCGGCGCTGGTGCCCGTCTTGGGCTGCCCCTGGTGGACGTCATCACCGCCGACAGCGGGCGCGCCTGGTCCGGGCGGCGCTATGTGGAGTCGGCCACCGGCGGCCGTCTCCGCTACACCAGCCACCAGGAACGCTCTGACGGGCCCTGGCACGAGCTGCGGGTGACCTTGGCCGACCCGGTGACGGGGCTGCGGGCGGAGGCCGTCTACCGGCTGCTGGAGGACGGTGGCGCTTTGCAGTCGCGGGTGGTCCTCACCAATGCGGGCAGCCAACCCGTGGTGGTGGAGTCGGTGACCTCCTTCGTGGGCTCGGGGTTGGCCGGGCCAGGGGGAGCGCTCGGGGACGTCGAGCTGTGGTGGGCGGCCAACGACTGGCTGGGCGAAGGCCGCTGGCAGAGCCGGCCGCTGCGGGACTGCTTGCCCGACCTCGGCCGCTCCCAGCATGGGGCCGACCCTCGGGGCCGGGTTGGCCTCACGAGCTTCGGGAGCTGGTCCTCAGGGACCTACCTGCCCATGGGGGCGGCCGTCAACCGGGCCACCGGCCATGCTTGGGTGTGGCAGCTGGAGCACAACGGTGCCTGGCACTGGCAGGTGGGCGAGCACACCGCCCACGACGCCGGGTTGCCTCCCCCCGGGCACCGAGGCGGTGCCCCCACCGACGCCTACCTGGCATTGCTCGGCCCCACTGAGCAAGAGCACCAATGGCGGCTGGTGCTGCAACCAGGGGAATCGTTCGAGTCAGTGCCGGCCGGCATGGCCCTGAGCAACGAGGGCTTCGAAGCGGCATTGGCCCGGCTGACCGCCTACCGGCGGGCCCTGCGGCGCCCTCACGACGACCACCGGCGCCTGCCGGTCATCTTCAACGACTACATGAACACCCTGATGGGCGACCCGACCACCGAGCGGTTGCTCCCGCTCGTGGACGCGGCCGCCCGGGCCGGGGCTGAGTACTTCTGCATTGACTCAGGGTGGTACAACGAGCTGGGGGAGAACTGGTGGGACACCGTGGGGGTGTGGGCACCGTCGTCCAGCCGGTTCCCCAAGGGGATCACCGAGGTGCTCGACCACATCCGGGCGGCAGGCATGGTCCCAGGGCTGTGGCTCGAGCCCGAGGTGGTCGGCGTCCGCAGCCCGGTGGCGGCCAAGCTGCCGGCCGAAGCCTTCTTCTGCCGTGGTGGGCAGCGGGTGGTCGAGCAGGGCCGCTACCACCTCGACCTCACCCACCCTGCCGCGGTCGAGCACCTCGACCGGGTGGTCGACTTCCTGGTCGGGGACCTGGGGGTCGGGTACCTGAAGATGGACTACAACGTGAACGTGGGCCCGGGGACCGAGGCTCAGGGGACGAGCGCGGGAGCAGGCCTGCTGGCCCACAACCGCGCCTTTTGCCAGTGGGCTGAGCGGCTGCTGGACCGCCACCCCGGCTTGACGCTGGAAAGTTGTGCCTCGGGGGGCATGCGGACCGATTACGCCCTGCTCTCCTGCTTCCAGCTCCAGTCCACCAGCGACCAGCAGGACTTCTTGCGTTACCCGCCCATCGCCGCGGCAGCCCCCGCGGCGATCGCGCCCGAGCAGGCTGCCATCTGGGCCTACCCTCAACCCGGGTGGGCCGACAACGAGATCACCTTCGCCCTGTGCGGCGCCCTGCTTGGCCGCGTCCACCTATCGGGGCACCTGGACCGGATGGGCCCAGGCCAGCAGCTCCTGGTGGCTGAGGCCGTGGACGTCTACAAGAAGCTCCGGCCCGACCTGCCGGAGGCGTTCCCCTTCTGGCCCCTCGGCTTGCCTGGGTGGTCCGACCCCTGGGTGGCGCTGGGGCTGAGGGCGCGTGCTTCGACCTACGTCTTGGTCTGGCACCGTGGGGGGGTGGTGGAGGCACCAGCCGGGCAAAGCCCTCCTGACCGCGACGAAGCCGTCCTGGCGGTGCCCCACCTGAAGGGCCAGCGCACCCAGGTGGAGGTCCTCTACCCGGCCCGAGGTTGTGAGCGGCCCACCTGGGAACCGGGCACGGGCCAGCTGGCAGTGGCGCTGCCCGAGGCCCCGGCCGCGTGCCTGGCCGTGCTCCGGCCCCTTTAGCCTCCCAGCCCGCCGGCACCCTAGATTGTCGCCATGAACTACAGGACTTTGGGCAAGACAGGGTTGCGGGTCTCCGAACTGGGCTACGGCGCCTGGGGGATCGGCAAGCACATGTGGGTGGGTGCTGACGACGCGGAGTCAGCCCGGTCCCTCCAGGCGGCGGTGGACGCCGGTGTGAACTTCATAGACACCGCCCTTGCCTATGGCGACGGCCATAGCGAAAGGCTGGTCGGCCAGGTGGTGAGGGGCTCGGGCGAGCAGGTGTACGTGGCCACGAAGATCCCGCCTGCCAACTACCAGTGGCCCGCCCGCCCAGGCGTGGCTGCAGATGAGGCCTTCCCTGGGAAATGGGTACGCGAGTGCACCGAGCGCAGCCTGTCCAACCTGGGCCTGGAGGCCATCGACGTCCAGCAGTTCCATGTGTGGTCCGACGAGTGGGTGGGCCAGGGGGACTGGGCCGAGGCCATCGACCAGCTGCGCCGCGAGGGCAAGATCCGCTTCTTCGGCGTATCGCTCAACGACCACCAGCCGGCCAACGCCCTCCGCCTGGTCCGCTCCGGCCTGGTGGACACGGTGCAGGTGATCTACAACGTCTTCGACCAGAGCCCGGAGGACGAGCTCTTCCCAGCGGTGCAGGCCGCCAACGTGGGCGTGATCGTGCGCGTCCCCTTCGACGAGGGCTCGCTCACCGGCGCCGTCCAGCCCAGCACTGTCTTCCCGGCTGGCGACTGGCGCAACGGCTATTTTGCCGGCGACCGCAAGGAGCAGGTCTGGCAGCGGGTGCAAGCCATCGCCGGGGACCTGGGGCTGGCTGTGGACGACCTCCCCGAGGTCGCGCTGCGCTTCTGCCTGTCGGCTCCTGCGGTCTCGACCGTCATCGCCGGGATGCGCCGGCAGGCCAACGTTGCCCGCAACGTCGCGTCAGCCCAGCTCGGGCCCCTGAGCCAAGAGCAGCTCGAGGTGCTGCGCAAGCACCGCTGGGTGAGGAACTTCTACCAGGCCGCCTGACGAGCTCCACCAGGCTGCCTGACAAGTCCCACCAAGGCGCCTGACCAGGTGGGCAGGGCGGCGGCGTTTGGTCAGCCCTGGTCAGGCGCCCGACGCCCTGGCCGGCTGTGAGGTGCCCACCCCGCCAGCCCCCGGAACGCCAGGAACAGGCCGGCGCCGCCGCCGTAGACCGCGAAACGGGCGGGTAGCGACACGGCTACGAACACCATGGTAGGGAGCACGAGCGCCAACGCCACCTGGCTGGCAGCCTCGACCAAGAACCCCAACCCGACGAGGACGGTTATCACCGAGAAGGTGTGCAGGGCCGGCCCCGGGGCAGCCCGGCGCCACGTCGCCCGGCGGCGGTTGCCCCGCCGGGCCGCGTAGCGCAAGGCCAGCAGCAGCAGCGGCCGGCGAAGGGCCACCGAGACGAGGCAGGCGACCCCCACCGCGCCGGTCTCGGCCGCCGCGTGCAACTTGAGGGGCAACGCGCTGCCGCCGGAGAGGACCGTGACGATGAGGGCGAGGCCGTAGGCCCCGATGGTCAACGAGCCGTCCAGGTCGAGCCGGCGCTGCCACAAGGCGGCCAGCCCCGCCCAGGCCACCGGTACGGCAAAGGTGACGGCCAGGGCCACCGCGTTGCTCTCCACCCGTGGGCGCACGAAGGCGTAGGTCACGACAGGGGCTATGCCGGCCACGACGGTGGCCACCGCCACGCGGCGGGCCACCACGTGCAGCAGCCGCGTCCGCCGGGCGCGGCGGGTGCTGGAGGCGGCCCAGCCAGGTGCAAGCGGCTCAGCGTCCATCACTGCACCTCACCTGGCCGAGTCTAGGGGTGCCGGGCAACTTGGGGCAGCCGGGCCCGGGCGGCGCCGGCCGCGGGCTAGCCTGGCTCGGGTGCCGGCCTACCTCGACCACGCTGCCACCACGCCGCTCAGGCCCGAGGCGCGCGCGGCCATGGAGCCGTGGCTGTCGGAGCGTTTCGGCAACCCCTCTGGGCCGCACGGGGCCGCTCGAGCCGCCCGCCAGGCCATCGACGAAGCCAGAGAGGTGGTGGCGGACCTGCTCGGGGTAGGGCCCGGAGGGGTCGTGTTCACCAGTGGTGGCACCGAGGCTGACAACCTGGCCGTGCTCGGGCGGGCCAGGGCCTGCCCGCGGCCCTTGGTGGTGAGCGCGCTCGAGCACCACGCCGTGCTGCGGGCGGCGGAAGTTGCCGCTGAGGTGCTCGGGGTCGAGGTGCGCACCGTGCGGGCGGGCAGGGACGGGGTGGTCGACTTGGAGTCGCTCGAGGCCGCCTTGGGCGACGACGTGGGCTTGGTGTCCGTCCAGCTCGTCAACAACGAGGTCGGCACCGTTCAGCCCCTCGAGGCGGTGGCTCGCCTGGTGCGCCGGCACGCCCCCCGGGCCGTCCTGCACACCGACGCCGTACAGGCGGCCCCCTGGTTCGACTTGGCCGAGGCGGCCAGGGTCGCCGACCTGGTGACGGTGAGCGCCCACAAGTTCGGAGGCCCCCAAGGTACCGGTGCCCTGGCCCTACGTTCCCCGGTGGAGCTTGCCCCCCTGGTGGTCGGCGGCCCTCAAGAGCGCGAGCTGCGGGCAGGGACGCACAACGTGGCCGGGATCGTGGGCATGGCCGCTGCCTTCCAGGCCGCCGCGGCCGAGCGGCCGGTCGCCGGCCCCCGGGTGAGCGCCCTGCGCGACCGCTTGGTGAGCGGCCTGCTGAGCCGGCTGAGCGGGGCCCGGGAGACGGCCCCAGGTGCGCAAAAGGCCCCCGGGCACTGCCACCTGGTCCTCGATGACGTGGAAAGCGAAGCCCTCTTGGTGCTCCTCGACCGCCTGGGGGTGGCCGCGTCGGCCGGTTCGGCCTGCGCCAGTGGCGCCATCGAGCCCAGCCATGTGCTCTTGGCCATGGGTTTCTCGCCCAAGGAGGCGCTGGGGGCCCTCCGGCTGACCTTGGGCCACACCTCCTCCCCGGCCGACGTCGACCTCGCCTTGGAGGCCGTCCCACAGGCGGTGTCCCAGTTGGGAGGCGGCCCAGCCGGCGCCCCGAGGCCTGCCGGCGCCGGGCTGGCTGCGGCCCACGCCCAGGCAGCCCCGGGGGGCCCGTAAGTGGCCGAGGCTCAGGTGGAGGGCCAGGTGGCTGGGCACGTGCCCGAGGCCCAGGGAGGCCCGGTGCTCACGCGGGCCAGGTAGCGGTGCGGGTCTTGGTCGCCATGTCCGGCGGCGTGGACTCGTCCGTGGCCGCCCTGCTCCTCGTCGAAGAGGGCCACGAGGTCGTCGGGGCCACCATGAAGCTGTGGGGCGGGCCGGCCGGCTCGGGCTGCTGCTCAGTAGCTGACGTCGACGATGCCCGCCGCGTCGCCCAGCAGCTGGGGATCCCCCACCACGTCTTCAACTTCACCGCCGAGTTCGAGCAGTCCGTGGTCGGCCCTTACGCAGACGCCCACGCCCGGGGCCTCACCCCCAACCCCTGCATCGCCTGCAACGCCCACCTCAAGTTCGACCGGTTCTTGGTGCGGGCTCGCCAGCTGGGCTTCGACGCCATCGCCACCGGCCACCACGCCCGGGTGGGGTGGTCCAATGCCGCCCGCTGCCTGCGGCGGGGCCGGGACGTGGCCAAGGACCAGTCCTACGTACTGTACATGCTGGGCCAGGACGAGCTGTCCGCCCTGCTGCTCCCCGTAGGGGAGCTGACCAAGGCGGAGGTACGCGCTCTGGCGTCCCGGGCCGGGTTGCGCACCGCCCGCAAGCCAGACAGCCAGGACGTTTGCTTCATACCCACCGACGGGGGGCGAGAGAGGTTCTTGGGGGAGCGGATCGCCCTGCGGCCGGGCCGGCTCGTGACCACCGAAGGCCAGGAGGTGGGCGAGGTGGGCGCCCTCGAACTGGTGACGGTGGGCCAACGCCGGGGCCTGGGCCTGGCCGCCCCTCGGGCCAGGCCCGAGCGTCGCTACGTGGTGGGCGTCGACCTGGCCAAGGGCACCGCCACCGTAGGCCGGCTGGAGGACCTGCTCGTGAGCCGCGTCGTCCTGCAGGACGTGCGCTGGGCATCGGGCCCGCCGGGGCCCGGTGCGGCCGTGGAGGCCCAGACGAGCGCCCATGGCCGGCCCGTGCCGGCTCATTGGGACGGGGAGGCGGTGTGCCTGGGCCAGCCTGTCCGCAAGGTCGCCCCCGGCCAGGCAGTGGTCCTGTACCAGCCAGACGGGCTGCTCGGCGACGCAGTACTGGGCGGTGGTGCGGCAGCCGGCTGAAGGCGCCCTCAAGGTGGCCAGGGAGCGCCGGCAGGGGCTAGCAGCTGCTCCCTGATATCACTACATATGTGATCGAGCATTTGTATGCTAGATCATGTGAAGCTAGCCGAGTGGGCCAGGAGCTACGGGGCCCATATGGAGGAGCTCCAAGGCCAAACTGGCCAAGGCCCATGCCAAGGTGGCCAATAGCCGGGCAGGCAAGCTCCACAAGTTGACCACCCGCCTGGCCAAGAGCCAAGGCTGTGGTGGTAGAGGACCTGGACGTGGTCGGCATGACAGCCAGTGCCAAGGGCTCTGGCCACTGGCGGGGCAAGGCAGGGCTCAACCGGGGGCTGGCCAATGCCTCCCCGGCCGGGCTACGCCGCCAGCTCGCCTACAAGGCCACCTGGTACGGCAGCCGGCTCGTTGTCGCCGACAGGTGGTCCCCTTCTTCCAAGACGTGCTCGGGCTGTGGGGCAGTGAAAGCCAAGCTGTCCCTGTCCGAGCACACCTACTGTTGTGAGCATTGCGGCTTGGTCATCGACCGGGACCTGAACGCAGCTCTCAACTTGGCAGCCCTGGTGGTTGCCACCGGTACCGCCAGTGGGGCGGGAACCGGTCGGGCAAAGACCGGCCTACGCACAGGGAGAGGAGAGGTCACAGGCTACGGCCGGTGCTCCTCGGTGAACTGTGAAGACGGCACCGGGGGACCGGGTAAGGCCGCCACCGTCGTCGGGCAACCGACGGCTGCTTGAGACGTGCTCACATTTGGTCACGTTTCGAGTAACGGTACGTGGCTGTCGGTGCCCCCCGGTAGCCTGGGTGGCGATGGCTGGCCACGACGACCCTGACCAAGCGGCCCGCCGGGCCCGGGAGCTGCGGGAGCTGGTCGCGTACCACAACCACCGCTACTTCGAGCTGGACGACCCGGAGATCAGCGACGCCGAGTTCGACGAACTGGTCGCCGAGCTGGCCGCCATCGAGCGGCGCCACCCGGAGCTGGCAACCGCCGAGTCCCCCACCCAGCAGGTGGGCGGGGCGCCGGCGGGACTGTTCGCCGAAGTCCGCCACCGCAGCCCGATGATGTCGCTGGACAAGACCACCAGCTACGAGGAGCTGCTCGCCTGGGGCAGGCGCATGGAGCGCTACATCTCTGGCGAGGTGGCGTTCACCTGCGAGCTGAAGGTCGACGGCTTGGCCATGTCCCTGCTGTACGAGGAGGGCAGGCTGGTCCAGGCGGCGACCCGGGGCAACGGCGAGGTGGGCGAGGACGTGACTGCCAACGTGCTCACGGTCGACGCCGTGCCCCGGCGGCTGCCGGGGGGGTCCCCGGAGATCTTGGAGGTGCGGGGGGAGATCTACATGACCATCACCGCCTTCGAGAAGCTCAACCAGCACCAGGCTGAAGCGGGTGCCCGCGTGTTCATCAACCCCCGCAATGCCGCGGCGGGCTCGTTGCGCCAAAAGGACCCCTCGGTCACCGCCGGTCGGGAGCTGTCGTTCACCGCCTACCACCTGGGCGACGTGGTCGGGGGCCCGTCGTTCCGCTACCACCACGAGACCCTGGAGTGGCTGCGCGAGCTGGGCTTCCCGGTTAGCCCCTACGTGGCCACCGTGCCCAGCCTGAAGGAGGTCGACGAGTACTGCACAACCTGGCTCCAGCGGCGTCACAGCATCGACTTCGAGATAGACGGCACGGTAGTGAAGGTGGACGACCTGGCCCAGCGCCGCGAGCTGGGGGCGACGTCCAAGGCCCCCCGCTGGGCGATTGCCTACAAGTTCCCCCCTGAGGAAAAGAACACCCTGCTCAGGGACATCATGGTGTCGATCGGGCGGACCGGCAAGGCCACCCCCTTTGCCGTGCTCGAGCCCGTCGTGGTGGGGGGTGCCAATGTCCAGCTGGCGACGCTCCACAACGAGGACCAGGTCCGGGCCAAGGACGTGCGGCCGGGCGACACGGTGGTCGTCCGCCGGGCGGGGGACGTGATCCCTGAAGTGCGCGGGCCGGTCCTGTCCCTGCGGCCCCAGGGCTTGCCGGCCTGGACCTTCCCCACCACCTGCCCCGTGTGCGGTTCCCCCCTGCAACGCCTGCCCGGTGAGGCGGACACCTATTGCATCAACGTCGACTGCCCGGGCCAGCGCGTGCAACGCATTGCCCATTTTGCTTCTCGAGCGGCGATGGACATCGAAGGCTTGGGGGAACGCACCGTTGCCCTCTTCTGCCAGGAGGGCCTGCTGGCTGACGTCGCCGACATCTACTCGCTGGACTACGAGCGCGTCCAGGCCTTCGAGGGGTTCGGGCCTACCTCGGTGGCCAACCTGGCCCGTGCCATCGAAGCCTCCAAGTCCAGGCCACTGGCCAACTTGCTGGTAGGGCTGTCGGTCCGCCACCTGGGCGCCAACGGCAGCCAGCTGCTGGCCCGGGCGATGGGCCACCTGGACCGGCTCATGGAGGCGTCGGAGGAAGAGATCGCCGCCGTCGAGGGCATCGGCCCGGTGATCGCGGCCAGCGTGAAGCGGTTCTTCTCGCTGCCCCGCAACCGTGAGGTGGTGGAGCGCCTGCGTGCTGCCGGCGTCAACTTTGCCGGCCCGAGCCGTACCGAGGTGCCCCAGGTGCTGGCCGGGAAGTCGGTGGTGGTGACCGGCACCCTCCAGCGCTGGTCGCGCGAGCAAGCCGAGGCGGCCATCAAGGCCCGGGGGGGCAAGGCCCCCGGGAGCGTCTCAGCCAGGACGAGCGCCCTGGTCGTCGGCTCCGACCCCGGCAGCGCCAAGTTGTCCAAGGCCCAGGAGCTGGGGATCCCCGTACTGGACGAGGAGGCCTTCGAGCGCCTGCTGGAGGACGGCCAGCTGCCCGCCTCTCGGTCCGGGGCCTAAAGGCCCTTTGGCCCTACAGTTAGGCGAGCCGCGTCCTGGATCATGGGGTTGGTGACAGCAGCTGAGGCCCCAGGCCGACCGGCCGGCCTTCCCGAGGGTGCTGCTGGGCCGCAGGAGGTCAGTCCCGCAGTGTTCGTCCAAGATTTCATGATCGTCAACCGGCCAGCCGACGAGGTCGTGGCTGAGCTGGAAGACGGCGCCCGCCTGGGCCGGGCGGTGAAGGGCGCCGGGGAGGCCCTGAGCCAGATGCGGCTCAAGGTCGGCCCTCGCAACTGGCCGTCGCTGTTGGCCAAGACGGTGGAGGTAGTGCCTGGGCCGGTCCGCCGGCACGATGACGTGACGCTGCTGGCCTTTTCGTGGCGGGCCACCGGGCCGGGCTCGCTGTTCCCGACGCTTGACGCCGACCTCGAGGTCAGCCCTCTGGGCGAAGGCCGCAGCGAAGTGGCGCTGAGAGGCCGTTACGAGCCTCCTGGAGGGGCACCCGGCAAGGTGGCCGACCGGCTGGTGCTGCACCGGTTGGCCGATGCCACCGTCCGGGCCTTCCTTTCCCAGCTCGTCCTGCAGCTGGAGCAGGGGGCGAGCGCTCCCCGGGCCCGCACCCGGGCCTGACCCCTTCGAGCGGCGGTGCCTGCCTGCCTCATGGCCCGCCTGGGCACTAGCCCGGGCCAGCCGGTAGCGTCGGCGCATGGAAGCTCTTGACGACACCGTCGTCGGCCAGGCACTGGCTGGCGGGCTGGGCTGGGAGCGCCGGGGCAACGAGCTGGTGAAGGACTGGTCGGGCAAGGACTTCGCCGAGGCGCTGGCGTTCGTCAACCGGGTCGGGGAGCTGGCGGAGAAAGCTGGCCACCACCCTGACATCGACATCCGTTGGAACAAGGTCACCCTGCGCCTGTCCACCCATTCGGTCGGCGCCCTGACCCGGGCCGACTTGGAGCTGGCGAAGCAGATCGACGCCATCTGAACCGCTCGCCGGACCAGAAGCTGGTTGCCGGAGCGGGCTGCCTGGCTCCCGGTGGGCGGGCATTGCCGGCGGCTCCGGTGGGCGCCCGCCCAGGCCAGGCGGGCCAGGTCAGTGCCGACGGAGCTGGTCGAGCTGGCGGCGCTCCCTCTTGGTGGGGCGCCCGGCCCCCTTGTCGCGAGCGAACACCGGCAGGGCCGCCTCGGTGCTGGGCGGCGGGCTGTGGTCCACGTAGCAGCTAGAAGCCACCGGCGCCCCTACCCGGTTGCCGATGAGGCGGGCCACCTCGACGACCCTTTCGTTGTGCCCGACCCGAGCCCGCACGGTGTCCCCCAGCCTGACCAGGGTCGCGGGCTTGGCCGTGGCTTGGTTGACCCGCACGTGGCCAGCCCGGCAGGCGTCGGTGGCGGCGGTCCGGGTCTTGTAGAGCCTCACAGCCCACAGCCACCGGTCGACCCGGGCGCCGGTCTCGGTCCCTTCTGCGGCGCTGTCGCCGCCCCCATCTCGGACGTGGGCTGTACCCAACGGCTCGGGCCTATTCGGTGATCTCTGCCAGGCGGTTGGCCAGGTCCAAGGCCGCCGGGGCCGGGTAAGCAAGGCTGGGCTGGGCCGAGCCCGCGCCGCCCTCGCCTGTCGGGCCAGCTGGGGGGCCGGCCCAGGCACCCGGCCATATGCCGCTGGAGGGGGCGAGCAGCTTGGACAGGTCGCCGTCGACCTTGAGCTGGCCAGCCAGGAAGGCCTGGAGGACGGCTTGGACGTTGCCGGCGACGAAGAGCCCCCGGGCGGTGGCGTAGTCAAGCGAGACGGTGACGTCTGGGTCGTCGAGGTGGCCGGCACCTATGTCGAAGCCGCCACCGGAGGTGTCGATGTGGGCGTGCAGGGGGGTGGAGCTGAAGGGTGCCTCGGTCACCACCAGGTTGGCCCGGACGGCCACCTGAGGGGTGGGCAGGCCCAGGTTGGCGCCCGCGGCCCGTTGCGCCTCGGCGTGGATCCGGCGGGCTTGTTCCATCCAGGCGTCGCTCAAGAAAGGGTACTTGGCCGTGCCCGTAACGGTAGCGCTCTACGATGGCCGAGTGGACCAGCCCAACCCAAGGACCTCGATCTCCCCGGCCGAGGTCGCCCATGTCGCCCGCCTGGCCCGCCTGGCCCTGAGCGAGGAAGAGCTCAGCATGTACACCACCCAGCTGGCGGCGGTCCTCGGCCACGCCGCCGACATCGCCGCCTTGGACATCGAGGGCACGCCCCCGACCGCTCACCCCTTCCCGCTCGCTGACGTGTTCCGAGAGGACGAGCCCCGGCCCGGCCTGGACCGCGACGAGGTGCTCTCCCAGGCGCCCGACGTAGAGGGGCCCTACTTCCGGATCCCGAGGATCATGGGGGATGCCCCGTGAGCTCCCCCTCGGCGGCCGAGCTGGCCGCCCGGGTCCGGCGGGGGGAGGTCACCGCCACCAGCGTGCTGGAGGAGCACCTGGCCCGGGTGGCGGCGCGCGAGCCCGAGGTCCACGCCTTCTGCCTCGTCACCGAGGACTTGGCCCGTGCCCAGGCCGCCGAGGTCGACCGCCGGGTGGCGGCCGGGGTGGACCCCGGCCCGCTGGCGGGCGTGCCGGTCGCCTTGAAGGACCTGCTGTGCACCAAGGGCATCCCCACGACCTGCTGCTCTCGCATACTGGCCGGCTGGCGGCCGCCTTACGATGCGACGGTCGTCCGCCGGCTGGCGGCAGCGGGAGCGGTGATGGTGGGCAAGACCAACATGGACGAGTTCGCCATGGGATCTTCGACCGAGCACTCTGCTTTCGGCCCGACCCGCAACCCGCGGGACCTCTCGCGGGTGCCCGGCGGGTCGTCCGGGGGTAGCGCGGCGGCGGTGGCGGCAGGCTTTGCCCCCTTGGCCCTGGGCTCGGACACCGGGGGGTCGGTCCGCCAGCCCGCCGCCCTGTGCGGGGTGGTGGGAGCCAAGCCGACCTACGGGCTGGTCTCGCGCTTCGGGCTGGTGGCCTTCGCCAGTTCCCTCGACCAGGTCGGCCCCTTCGCCGCTAATGTGGCCGACGCGGCGTTGGCGCTGGACGTCATCTCCGGCCATGACGAGGCCGACTCCACGAGCCTCCCGGGTGAGCCGCCCAAGGCCAGCGCCAAGCTGGGCCTCGGGGTCGAGGGGGTGCGGGTTGGCGTGATCGCCGAGCTGGCCGAGGCCGAGGGGATCGCCCCCGACGTCGCCCGCCGCCTGCGCGAAGCGGCTGATGCCCTGGCGTCGGCCGGGGCCAAGGTGGAGGAAATAAGCGTGCCCGCGCTGCGGTACGCCCTTTCCGCCTATTACCTGATCGCACCGGCTGAGGCCTCCTCCAACCTGGCCCGCTACGACGGGGTGCGCTACGGGCTGCGCGAGCAGAGAGCAGACATGACCGAGACCTACATCGCCACCCGCTCAGCCGGCTTCGGGCCGGAGGTCAAGCGCCGGGTAATGCTCGGCACCTATGCCCTTTCGGCCGGCTATTACGACGCCTACTACGGCAAGGCCCAAAAAGTCCGCACGCTCATAATCCGGGGTTTCGAGGAAGCCTACCGTTCGTGCGACGTCCTACTGTCGCCCACGTCACCGACGACCGCCTTTGCCCTGGGGGCCAAGACGGCCGACCCGTTGAGCATGTACATGAGCGACATCTGCACCATCCCCTCCAACTTGGCCGGCCACCCGGCGGTCAGCGTGCCGTTCGGCACCGGCGACGACGGCCTGCCGGTGGGGGCCCAGGTGCTGGCTCCGGCGCTGGGCGAAGCCGAGATGTTCCAGGTGGCGGCAGCCCTGGAGCGGCTGGCGCCGGCGCCCGCGCCAGCCACGGGAGCTGAGCGGTGAGCGCCGTTCGCGACCTGGACGGCTGGGAGACCGTGGTCGGCCTCGAGGTCCACTGCGAGCTGCGCACCCAGACCAAGCTGTTCTGTGGCTGCCGCAACGCCTTTGGCGACGAGCCCAACACCAACGTCTGCCCCGTCTGCCTGGGCCTGCCTGGCTCGCTCCCGGTGCTGAACCGCCGGGCGGTCGAGTACGCCATGAGGATCGGGCTGGCCCTGCACTGCCAGGTCCAGCCGTCGGTCTTCCACCGCAAGAACTACTTCTACCCCGACATGCCCAAGGACTACCAGATCAGCCAGTACGACGCGCCAATTAACGTGGGCGGCTGGCTCGAGCTGCCGAGCGGCAAGCGGGTGGGCATCGTGAGGGCCCACCTCGAGGAGGACACAGGCAAGACCACCCATGTCGGCGGCGGCGGCCGCATCCACGAGGCGGCGCACTCGCTGGTCGACTACAACCGGGCCGGTGTGCCCCTGGTCGAGATCGTCTCTCAGCCCGACATCCGCGGCCCGCAGGAGGCCAGGGAGTACGTGGAAGAACTACGGGCCATCCTGGTGGCCACCGGCGCTTCGGACGGCAAGATGGAGGAGGGGTCCTTGCGGGTGGACTGCAACGTGTCGGTCCGGCCCGTGGGCAGCGGCACGCTCGGGCCCCGCTGCGAGATCAAGAACCTGAACTCCCTGCGCAGCCTGGCCCGGGCGGTCTCCTACGAGGCGGCCCGGCAGGTGGAGGTCCTGGCCCAAGGTGGGGAGGTGGCCCAGGAGACCCGCCACTGGGACGAGCAAGAGGGGCGCACCTACTCCATGCGCTCCAAGGAGGAGGCCTACGACTACCGCTATTTCCCCGAGCCGGACTTGGTGGCCCTCCAGCCTTCACCCGACTGGGTGGAGTCAGTGCGCCGGTCGCTGCCCGCTCTGCCGGCCGAGAGGCGCGAGGAGGTGGCCAGGGCCGCGGGTGTGCCCGTGTCCTCGGAGGCGGTGGCCACGGTCGTGCGGCTGGGCTTGGACGGCTTGGTGAGGGCCGCCGTCTCGGCCGGGGCGGACGCCAACCTGGCCCTCCGGCGCCTGGCCAACGAGGTGGCGGCGGGGCTGGAGGACCACGGCCCGCCCGACGCCGGTGCCTTTGCCCGGCTGGTCCAGATGGAAGCGGGAGGGGAGCTCACCCCGGCCCAGGCGCGCGCCGTGCTCAGGTTGCTCATGGAGCAAGGCGGTGACCCGGCGGGCATTGCCGAGCGCCTTGGCTACCAGGCGCTGGCTGCTGACGCCCTGGCCCAGGTGCTGGACCAGGTGGTCGGCGCCCACCCACGAGAATGGGAACGCTATTGCGCGGGCGACGACAGGCTGGCCGGGTTCTTCATAGGCAAGGTCAAGGCGGCCACCGCCGGCCAGGCAGACCTCCGGGCTGCCACCACCCTGCTCCAGCAGCGCCGGGCCACCGCCTGAGCTCACCTCCGGGGGGATGTCGAGCTGGCGTAGCTGGTGGTCAGTAGCCGAGCCCGCCGTCCCCGCCGGCACCCTAAGGTACGGGTATGCCTAGCGACCTAGAACCCCCTGGGGGGAGCCCCAGCGGGCAACCCCAGCCCGCCGACCTCAAGCTCCGTAGCCACGAAGTCACCGACTGGCCCGCGCGCGCCCCGGCACGCGCCATGCTGAGGGCGGTCGGCATGACCGACGCCGACTGGGACAAGCCACAGGTTGGCGTGGCGTCGTCGTGGAACGAAGTGACCCCCTGCAACCTGCCGCTCGACCGGCTGGCCAAGCGGGCCAAGCAGGGGGTGCGGGACGCGGGGGGCTACCCGGTCGAGTTCGTGACCATCGCGGTGTCCGACGGCATCTCCATGGGCACTGAGGGCATGCGCGCCTCGCTCGTGAGCCGGGAGGTCATTGCCGACTCGGTCGAGCTCATGGTGCATGCCGAGCGCCTGGACGGCCTGGCCACCTTCGCCGGTTGCGACAAGTCGCTGCCCGGCATGCTGATGGCGGCCGCCCGGCTCGACCTGCCCTCGGTGTTCCTCTACGGGGGCACGATCCTGCCTGGCCACGGCCAGCACGGCGAGACGCTGGACATCGTCAGCGTCTTCGAGGCGCTGGGGGCGCGAGCGGCGGGCAAGCTGAGCGACGAGGAGCTGGCGCTCATCGAGCGGCGGGCCTGCCCCACGGAGGGCAGTTGCGCGGGCATGTTCACTGCCAACACCATGGCCTGCGCGGCGGAGGCGCTGGGCATGGCCCTCCCGGGCAGCTCGAGCGCCCCGGCCGTTGACCGCCGGCGAGACGACTACGCCTACGAGTCCGGGCGGGCGGTGGTCAGGCTGCTGGAACTGGGCATCCGGCCCCGCCACATCATGACCAAGGCGGCCTTCGAGAACGCCATCGCGGTGGTGATGGCGCTGGGCGGCTCGACCAATGCCGTGCTGCACTTGCTCGCCATCGCCCACGAGGCCAGGGTGGAGCTCTCCCTGGACGACTTCGACCGCATAGGTGCCCGTGCCCCCCACATAGCCGACATGAAGCCGCACGGACGGTTCCACATGGTGGACCTGGACCGTACCGGCGGCCTGCCCGTGGTCATGAAGGAGCTCATGGGAGCCGGCCTGGTCAACGGGGAGTGCCTGACCGTGAGCGGCAAGACGGTGGCCGAGAACCTCGCCGCCTTGGCCCCGCCCCCACCCGACGGCCAGGTGGTCCGGCCCCTGGGCCGGCCGCTGCACGCCGACGGGGGCTTGGCCATCCTGCGGGGCTCGCTGGCGCCCGGAGGGGCAGTGGTCAAGGTGGCAGGCCTCGATTTCGACCGCTTCGAGGGGGTGGCCCGGGTCTTCGACGGCGAGCAGGCTGCCCTGGACGCGATAATGGCTGGCCGGGTGCAGGCCGGCTCGGTCGTGGTCATCCGCTACGAGGGCCCCAAGGGTGGGCCGGGGATGCGGGAGATGCTGGCGGTTACCGGGGCCATGAACGGTGCCGGCCGGGGGGCCGATTGCGCGCTCGTCACCGACGGGCGTTTCAGCGGGGGGACCCACGGGCTGTGCATCGGGCACGTGGCCCCCGAAGCGGTCGACGGTGGCCCCATCGCCTTTGTCGCCGACGGCGACCGCGTGGTGATCGACGTCCCGGCGCGCCGGCTGGACCTGGACGTGGGCCCCGCCGAGCTGGAGCGGCGCAGGGCGGGCTGGAAGCCCCCCGAGCCCCGCTACCGCAGCGGGGCCCTGGCCAAGTACGCCCGGCTGGTGAGCGGCGCGGACCGGGGCGCGGTGACCGACCCCTGACCACCAGCTAGGGGCCAGCAGGAAGGGCGCCGGGCGGCCTGGCCCGGCGTTGCCGCTAGGTTGGCAGTGACGTGACCGGTGCTGCGCGCCCTACGGTGTCGGCTGTCGTGTTCGACTTGGGCGGGGTCTTCATAGACTGGGACCCCCGCCACCTGTACCGCAAGCTGTTCGGTGGGGACGAACAGGCGATGGAACTGTTCCTGGCCACCGTCTGCACCCCTGAGTGGCACGCCCAGCAGGACCTGGGCAAGCCGGTGGCGGAGGCGTGCGCGGAACTGGCTGCCCGTTACCCGGGCCAAGCCGCGCTGGTGTGGGCCTGGGCTGAGCGCAACGAGGAAATGGTCGGGGGCGTGCTGGAGGGCAGCGTGCAGGTCCTGACGGACCTCAAGGCTGCCGGTGTGCCCTGCTATGCCCTTTCCAACATGGAGCGCGAGGCCTGGGAGCGCCGGCTGGGGCTGTACGACTTCCTCCGCGCCTTTGACGGCTACGTCATTTCCAGCCTGGTCGGGTTGGCCAAGCCCGATCCCCGGATCTTCGCGCTCGCGATCGAAAAGTTCTCCCTGGAGCCCGAAAGGACGCTGTTCGTGGACGACCGGCAGGCCAATGTCGACGTAGCCGCCGCCTTGGGGTTCCAGGCCTTGGTGTTCCGCTCCCCAGAGGGGCTCCGGGAGGAGCTCGGGAGGGCCGGGCTGGCCCTGGCGGGCACCTGAGTTGCAAGTGGGCGCCAGGCTGTGGCAATATCGCCTGGATGGCAGTGGCCCGCATAGGCACGGTTGCAAGTGGTGGCACTGCCCGCGCGGCTTTCTCCGGCCTCGTCGTAGTACTCATCACCTGACGCACGCGCCCATCCAGCGCGTGCGTCGAACGACCTCCCGTCCGGGAGGTCGTTTTGTTTCCCCGGCCGTTCCCCGGCCCGTTACCAATGGAGTGACAGCGATGCAGATGACAGGGGCACAGGCCCTCATAAAGAGCTTGGAGATGGAGCACACCGAGGTGGTCTTCGGCCTCCCGGGAGGAGCGATCCTGCCCGCCTACGACCCGATCCTCGACTCGCCGATCCGCCACGTACTGGTGCGCCACGAGCAGGGTGCCGGCCATATGGCGGAGGGCTATGCCCATGTCACCGGCCGGCCCGGGGTGGTGATGGTTACTAGCGGCCCGGGAGCGACCAACCTGGTCACGCCGCTGTGCGACGCGTACATGGACTCGGTCCCCATGGTGGCCATCACCGGCCAGGTGAGCCGCGCCGTCCTGGGGAGCGACTCGTTCCAAGAAGCCGACACGGTGGGGATCACCCGTTCTGTCACCAAGCACAACGAGCTGCTCATGAGCCCCGAGGAGGTGCCCCTCGCCGTCCGCCAGGCCTTCTTGCTGGCCACCAGTGGGAGGCCCGGGCCTGTCCTGCTGGACATACCCAAGGACGTCCTACAGTCCAAGATGGAGTGGTACTGGCCCACCGACGAGGAAGTCTCCGACTCGATGCCGGGCTACAAGCCAACCGTGAAGGGCCACCCCCGGCAGGTGCGCGAGGCGGCCCGGCTCATCTGTGGCTCGCAGCGCCCCGTCATCTATGCCGGCGGCGGGATCCTAAAAGCCCGTGCTGCCGAGGCCCTCCGGCAGCTGGCAGAGGCCACCAATGCCCCCGTGGTCACCACCCTCATGGCCCGGGGGGCTTTCCCTGACAGCCACCCCCAGTGCCTGGGGATGCCGGGCATGCACGGCAACTATGCAGCCGTGACTGCGATGCAGGAAGCCGACCTGCTGGTCGCGCTGGGCACCCGCTTCGACGACCGGGTCACGGGCCAGACCTCCAGCTTTGCCCCCCACGCCAAGGTCGTCCACGTCGACATCGACCCTGCCGAGCTGTCCAAGATCCGCAAGGCGGACGTGCCCATAGTGGGGGACTGCCGCTTGGTCATCGAGGAACTGGTGCGCGTGCTGGCCGAGACCGGCGAGCCCCAGGCCGACCGCTCGGCTTGGTGGTCAGCCATAAGGGAATGGCAGGACCGCTTCCCGCTCCACTACGACCCGCAGGCCGACGGTGAGGGGCTGAAGCCGCAGGCAGTCATCGAGGCGCTGAGGGACTCGAGCCCGGCCGGCACCATAGTGGTGGCCGGGGTGGGCCAGCACCAGATGTGGGCCAGCCAGTACTGGCGCTTCGAGGAGCCGTACACCTGGGTCAACTCCGGTGGCCTGGGCACCATGGGCTTCGCCGTCCCGGCAGCCGTGGGCGCCAAGGTCGGCCGGCCCGACCGCACGGTGTGGGCCATAGACGGCGACGGGTGCTTCCAGATGACCGCCCAGGAGCTGGTCACGGCCTCGAGCGAGCGGATCCCGGTCAAGGTGGCCATATTGAACAACGCCTACCTGGGCATGGTCCGCCAATGGCAGGAGCTGTTCTACGAGGAGCGCTATTCGGAGGTCTACCTTTCCCCGGACCTGCCCGACTATGTGAAGTGGGCAGAGGCCATGGGCTGCGTTGCCTTCAAGGTGGACGCCCCCGAGGACGTCAAGCCGGTGATCGACAAGGCCAACTCGGTCGACGACCGCCCCGTGGTCATAGACTTCCGCACCGACTGGCTGGAAAAAGTCTTCCCGATGGTGCCAGCTGGCCACTCCAACAGCGACATCATCGTGCACCCCTCGTTGCGCCCCGGGGGCGAGAAGGTGGTGCAGTGATGGCTTTCACCACTACCACCGCCGGCTGGGTGTCGGGCCGAGGCCACCTCCACCACCAGACCCTTTCGGTCATCGTCGAGAACCGGGCCGGGGTGCTGGCCCGGGTCGCCGCCCTGTTCGCCCGCCGGGGGTTCAACATCATCTCCCTGGCAGTGGCGCCCACCGACAACGAGGCCTTCAGCCGCATCACCATCGTGATCGACTTGGAGGAGACCTCCGCCGAGCAGCTCACCAAGCAACTGTTCAAGTTGGTCAACGTGGTCAAGATCACCGAGCTGGCCCCGGGGGAGGCCGTCGAGCGGGAGCTGGCGTTGATCAGCGTGCGCTGCGCGCCGCCCGGTGGGCCGGGGCCCTCGCGGGGCGAAGTGAGCGACCTGGTGAGGATATTTGGCGGGACGGTCGTGGACGTCGGCCAGGAGGCGCTCACGGTCATGTTCGCCGGCTCGCCCTCCATGCTGGACGACTTCGAGGAACTGCTCCGGCCCTATGGGATCATCGAGATGCAGCGGACGGGTAGGGTGGCACTGCCCAAGCTGGAGCGCCAGCCCGCCTCAGCCAGGCGGCGCTAGCGCGCACGGCACCGACGCGCACGAGACCGACGCGCACGAGACCGACGCGCACGAGACCGAAAGGAAACCATGGCCACTATCTATTACGAGCGCGATGCTGACCCCTCGGTGATCACGGCCCGGAGGGTGGCGATAATCGGGTACGGCTCCCAGGGCCATGCCCACGCCCTCAACCTGCGCGACTCGGGGGTCGACGTGCGGGTGGGCTTGCGCGAGGGCTCTGCCTCCCGGGCCAAGGCCGAGTCGGCCGGGCTCCGGGTGACCAGCCCTGCGGCCGCGGCGGCGGAGGCCGACGTGGTCATGGTCCTCGCCCCCGACACTGCCCAGCAGGCGATCTACAAGGAGTCGATCGAGCCCAACCTGCGCCGCGGCGACGCCTTGATGTTCGCCCATGGCTTCAACATCCGCTTCGGCCTGATCGACCCCCCCGCCGGTACCGACGTGGTCATGGTCGCCCCCAAGGGGCCTGGCCACCTGGTGCGCCGGACCTATGAAGGCGGTGGCGGCGTCCCCTGCCTGCTGGCGGTCGAGCGCGACACCAGCGGGCAGGCCAAGGCCCTCGGCCTGTCGTACGCCTGGGCACTGGGCGCCACCCGGGCCGGTGTGCTCGAGACCACCTTCAAAGAGGAGACCGAGACCGACCTCTTCGGCGAGCAGGTGGTCCTGTGCGGGGGGCTGACCTCCCTCATAAAGGCCGGTTTCGAGACCCTGGTCGAGGCCGGGTACCAGCCTGAGTCCGCCTATTTCGAATGCCTCCATGAGGTGAAGCTCATCGTCGACCTCATCTACGAGCACGGCATAACCGGCATGCGCTATTCGATCTCCACCACGGCGGAGTACGGTGACATGACCCGCGGCCCGCGGGTCATAAACGACGCCGTCCGCCAGGAGATGAAGAAGATCCTGGGCGACATACAGTCCGGCGCCTTCGCGGCTGAGTGGGTGGAGGAGAACAAGAAAGGCCTGCCCAACTACCATCGCCTGCAGCGCGAAGGGGCCGAGCACCCCATCGAGAAGGTGGGGGCACAGCTGCGGGCCATGATGCCGTTCTTGGCCTCGGGCGCCCCCCGGCCCCAGGACGTGTCGGGAGGTTAGCTGTCCCGGGGGCAGGTTGGCGGGCGCAGGCAAGGGTGGCAGGTTAGCGGGCGCGGGTCAGGGGAGCTGAGGGAAGTGGCCGCCGGGGAACGCGACGACGACCACCACGACTACGACGTGGTGGTGGTGGGCTCGGGTTTCGGCGGGTCGGTGGCCGCCCTGCGCTTGGCGGAGAAGGGCTACCGGGTGGCCGTGGTGGAAGCCGGGCGGCGCTTCGATGCCACGACTCTCCCCCGCACGTCTTGGGACCTGCCCCGTTTCTTGTGGGCACCATGGCTCTTTTGCTTCGGCATCCAGCGCCTGCACGTGCTGCGGGACGTGGTGGTGCTGGCCGGTGCGGGTGTCGGTGGGGGGTCGCTCAACTACGCCAACACCTTGTACGAGCCGATGCCCTCCTTTTACCAAGACAGCCAATGGGCGTCTATAACCGACTGGCAGGCCGAGCTCGCTCCTTACTACGACCAGGCCCGCCGGGTGCTGGGAGCGGTGCAGAACCCGGTCCTCACCCCTGCCGACGAAGCCATGTTGGCCGTGGCCCAGGAAATGGGAGCGGGGGCCAGCTTCCACATGGCGCCGGTGGGGGTGTGGTTCGGCCCCCCCGGCGCCCGGCCGGCGCCGCCCCGCCCCTCGGGGGCCGGCCCGGCTGCCACCGGGGCCAGCGACCCGGACCCCTTCTTCGGGGGTGCCGGGCCGTCCAGGTGGGCATGCCGGCAGTGCGGGGAGTGCATGACCGGGTGCCGCCACGGCGCCAAGAACACCCTCTTGGTGAACTACCTGTACCTGGCGGAGCGGGCCGGGGCCGAGGTCGTCCCGCTCACCACGGTGCGCAGCCTAGAGGCGTTGCCCGGGGGCGGCTGGGAGGTCGCGACCGTGCCCACGGGCCCTGCCCGGCTGGTCTCGCCCAGGGGGAGGCGCAGGCTGCGAGCCGGCCAGGTCGTCCTCGCCGCCGGCACCTACGGGACCCAGAAGCTCTTGCACAGCCTGGCCCTGGCGGGCAAGCTGCCCGGGCTGTCCCCCCGGTTGGGCCAGCTCACGCGCACCAACTCCGAGTCCCTCCTCGGGGTTGTCGTCCCCCGACGGCGAGCCGGTGGGCTGGACTTCACCCGGGGCGTCGCCATCACCTCGTCGTTCTGCCCCGGACCGGCGACCCGGGTCGAACCCGTGCGCTACGGGCGCGGCTCCAACCTGATGGGCTTGTTCGGCACGGCCCTGGTGGAGCCCCCGGCCGGCAGCGCCGGCCGCCGCTGGAGGCGGGGGCTGGCGGCCCTGTGCCGCCGCCCGGGCGACGTGCTGGCCAGCTTGGACCTGCGGGGCTGGTCGGAGCGGGCCATCATCGCCCTGGTGATGCAAGCCCGGGACAACTCCTTGGTGGTGTCGGCCCGGCGGGGGAGCCTCGGCCGGGTGAAGCTCACCAGCCGCCAGGGCCACGGCGAGCCCAACCCGACCTGGTTGCCCGTGGGCCATGAGGTGGTGCGCCGGCTGGCTGCCCGCACCGGGGGCCGGCCGGCTGGCACCTGGGGCGAGGCGTTCGGCGTGCCGATGACCGCTCACTTCCTGGGCGGTTGTGCCATCGGGGCCTCGCCGGCTGAAGGCGTCCTCGACCCTTGGCACCGGGTCTATGGCTGCCCTGGCCTGCACATCGTGGACGGCTCTGCCCTGCCCGCCAACCCGGGTGCCAACCCGGCCCTCACGATCACGGCCATGGCCGAGCGAGCCATGGCCTACTGGCCCAACCGTGGGGAACCTGACCCCCGCCCTGCCCTGGGCTTGGGCTATAAGCCCCTGGCCCCCGTACCTCCCCGCTACCCGGTGGTGCCTGCCGGGTCCCCGGGAGAGCTGCGGCTGCCGCCACCTGCGGCTGCGCCGGGCCAGCCGGCGCTCTCCTGAGCAGCCCCTGGCCGGCCGGCTCAGCGGCTGTAGGAGCGGTTGGCGCCCTTGTGGCGGCGGCTGTAGGAGCGGGCACGGTTCGCCCGGGCGACCTCGGAGAGGGCATAGGCGATGGCTGCCAGGCTGGCCAGCAGGGCCAGCTCGGCCGGCCAGGTCCGCAGGGCCTGGCTGGCACCCCGCCCCCGGCCAGCGCGCCTGGCCGCGGAGGCGAGGCCCGGTGCCCGCCCGGCCGGCCCGGGCGCCGCCTTGGGGCCACGCCCGGCCGGGGCGGCGGGCATCCTGCCGGCCGGGCCAGGCCTCGGGTTGGCCTTGGCGGGGGCAGCCGGCGGCTTGGGCAGGGCCACCCCAGGCAGGTGGTCCGTAGCCGCTTCCTGGCTGGGAGGTGTTGCGAAGCCCAAGTTGAGCAGGTCGATGGCGGTCTGCGTCGGGTTGTAGCCGTCCAGGACGACGGCGAGCATGGTGCGGCCCCCTCTTCGAGCGGCGGCCATGATGCAGGCGCCAGCGAGGTCGGTGAAGCCGGTCTTGACCCCGATGGCACCCGGGTAGCTGACCATGAACGCATAGTTGGTACCGGCCAGCCAGTGCAGCTGGCCGGTGGGGTCGACGAAGTGGTAGGAGCTCTCGGCCACGATGCGGGCCAGTTCGGGCACAAAAAGCAGGTCGCGGCCAGCTATCGCCAGGTCACGAGCGCTGACCAGGTTGCCGCCCCCGGTTCCCTCGGTGCCGTCCAGGCCGGCCGGGTCGTGGAGCACCGGGTGGTCGGACATGCCGATCTGGGCGGCCGAACGGGCCATGACCGCGCCGAAGTCCCGCACCTGGCCGGAGATGCGGGTGGCGATGGCATAGGCGGCGTCGTTCGCCGACATGATGAGCAGGGCATGGAGGACCTCGGCCAGGGGCCACGCCTTGCCCACCTCCATCCCGACCCGGTTGGGGTAGACGCGCTCGGTGGCAGCGGTGGCGGTGACGGTGGCACCCGGGGGGAGGTAGGTGACGGCGATGAGAGCGGTGAGCACCTTCGACAGGCTGGCCGGGGGCAAAGGCCGTCGCTCGTTGTACCCGGCAAGCACGTTGCCCGTCCCGACGTCCACCAAGACGTAGGCCTTGGCCTCGGGGAGCGGGACCTTGGCCGGTGGCGCCGTAGGGGGCGGGGACGAGGCCATGGCCCCCGTCGCCCAGCAGCTGGACGCGACGAGGAGGGCACCGATGGCACCGGTCGCTCGGGCCCAGCCCCAGTGCGGCCGAGCGCCCCTGAGCGCGTGAGGGTAGTGGGCCAAGCGGCCACAAGGCTACCAATGGCTGCGGGCGCTGCTCGGTAGCACAGCCGCTTGGTAACGCAAATTTTGGGCCGGCTGGTGGGTGGGGACCGGGCTGCGCGACCATGGGCCCATGGCACCTGTGCACCGGATCTCCTCCCGGGTGGCTGCCGTCACCGAGTCCGCCACCCTGGCCATCGACGCCAAGGCAAAGGCCTTGCGCGCCGCGGGCGAAGACGTGATCGGCTTCGGAGCGGGCGAGCCGGACTTCCCCACTCCTTCCCACATCGTGGAAGCGGCCGTAGCCGCCTGCCGCGACCCGCGCAACCACCACTACACCCCCACCGCGGGCTTGCCCGAGCTGCGGGAGGCTATCGCCGCCAAGACGGCGCGAGACACCGGCTTCGTGGTGGAGGCAAAGCAGGTCATGGTCACCAACGGCGGCAAGCAGGCCATCGAGGAGGCTTTTGCCACCTTGCTCGACCCCGGCGACGAGGTGCTGCTGCCTGCCCCGTACTGGACCACCTACCCAGAAGCGGTGCGGCTGGCAGGGGGGGTGCCGGTGGAGCTGCCGACCACCCCTGAGAGCGGTTACAAGGTCTCGGTCGAGCAGCTCGAGCGGGCGCGCACAGCCAAGGCCAAGGTGCTGTTGTTCGTGTCGCCCTCCAACCCGACCGGGACCGTCTACAACGAAGACGAGGTGCGGGCCATCGGGGCGTGGGCCCACGAGCGGGGCTTGTGGGTGGTGACCGACGAGATCTACGAGCACTTGGTGTACGGGCCGGCCCGCATGGCCTCGGTGCCGGTGGTGGTACCCGAGCTGGCCGAGCGCTGCGTGGTGGTGAACGGGGTGGCCAAGACCTACGCCATGACCGGGTGGCGGGTCGGCTGGATGATCGGGCCGCCCGACGTTGTCAAGGCCGCAGCCAACCTGCAGAGCCACTCGGTTTCCAACGTGTGCAACGTGGCCCAGCGCGCCGCCCTGGCCGCGCTCAGCGGCCCACTGGACGACGTCGTGCAGATGCGGGCTGTGTACGACCGCCGCCGCCAGGCCATTGTGGCGGCCCTGGCCAACCTCCCGGGCGTAGTCTGCCCGGAGCCCCAAGGCGCCTTTTACGCGTTCCCCAGCTTCAGCGCCGTCCTGGGCCGGCCCCTGGGCCCGTCCGGGCGCGTGGCCCGCTCGACCCTGGAGCTGGCCGAGGTCCTCCTCGAGGAGGCCAAGGTGGCCTTCGTGCCCGGGGAGGCGTTCGGCGCCCCCGGCTGTGGGCGGTTCTCCTATGCCCTGGCCGACGAGGACTTGGCCGAAGGCATGGCTCGTCTGGCCAAGTTCCTCGGTTGAAGCTGCGGTGCTGCTTTACGCGTTCACCCTAGGCTTGGTCGCCGCCGTCAACCCCTGCGGGTTCCCGCTGTTGCCCGCCTACCTGGCCCTGTTCGCCAGGGGAGGAACGGCAGGGCCGGGGCCGCTCAGCCGGACAGCCCGGGGGCTGGGAGCCGGGGCCGGGGTGTGCGCCGGGTTCGTGGCTGTCTTCGGTGCCCTGGGAGCGGCGGTGGAAAGCGGCGCCCGGGTCGTCGTCGACTGGGCGCCCTGGGCCATGGTCCCCTTCGGGGCGGCCATGGCTGGCTTCGGCGTACTTGTCCTCCTGGGCCGGGCGCCCCACCTCAGCCTTCCTGTGCCCCGCGCCCGCTCGGGGCGCCCCGGGGTCGTGGCCATGGCCAGCTTCGGCGTGGCCTACGCCGTGGCCTCGCTGTCCTGCGCCCTGCCGCTGTTCCTGGCCGCGGTGGCCGGGTCGTTCACCCGTGCCGGGCCCCTGGCCGGGCTGGGCACCTTCGCGGCCTACGCCCTGGGCATGGGCCTGGTGCTGATGGTGGCGAGCCTGGTGGTCTCCCACGCCGGGGCCGCTGCCCTGCGCCGGGCCTCCCGGTTGGGCCGTGGCCTACCCCGCGCCTCGGGCGCGGTCCTGGCCGTGGTAGGGGCCTACTTGGTCCTCTATTGGGTGAGCGACCTGGTACGGCCCGCGTCCGCCCCGGCTCCGGTGCGAGCGGTCGAGGCGGCCCAGTCCGCCGTCAGCAACTGGCTGGCCGCTTCGCCTCGGCTGAGCGGGTTGGTCCTCGGTGCCGCCGTGGTCGCGGCCTTGGTGGTACCTGCCCTGGCCCACCCCGGCCCGGCCAGGGCCAACTCCCCAGGAGCACAGGTTGGCAGCGGCTCGGCAGGGGCCCGGCCGGCACCGAGCGGGGCACGGGGCACCACCAGTGCTTGACGTCGCAACCCCTGGACGGGGCGCGGCGGGCACCTTGAAGCGCCACCGCAGGGCCCGTTTCGCCGCTGCCGGGGTGCTCGGGGCTGCCCTGGTCGCCTTCGCCGTGCTGGCCCGCCCGGGCGGTGGCCCCGGGGCGGGCGCGGACGTGGCCCCGGGCCTCAACACCGCCGCGGCCAACGTCTTGCAGCTGGACCTGCTGAGCCCCGCCGACCAGTACCCCGCACCCTCGTTCCAGCTCGTGGACCAGTACGGCCAGGCCGTCTCGCCCAGCCGGTTCCGGGGCCGGGCCGTCGTAGTGTCGTTCAACGACGACCGCTGCACCGACCTGTGCACCTTCTTGGCCCAGGACATCGTGGCCGCCGACGAGGACTTGGGCCGGGCGTCGGGCCAAGTCGTCTTCCTGGCCGTCAACGTCAACCCCTTCTACCCGGGGGCCCGCTGGGTGAGGGCCTGGTCGGACGAGCACGGCCTGGGGGCGGTGCGCAACTGGCTGTTCGCCACCGGCTCGCCCGCTCGCTTGGAGCCGGTGTGGAAGCACTACGGGGTGTACGTGGGCCTGGACCGCAAGGACCGTACGGTGGTGCACGGCACCCAGCTGTTCTTCGTCGGCCCCGCCGGCAAGGTGGCAGCCATCGGCGACTTCGGCGACAACGCGGCGAGCACCTCGCTGTTCGCCCACGCCATGGCCCAGATGGCCGTCGACCTCCTCCCTGCCGGCCGCCGCCCCCCGGTCGGGGGAGCGGTACCGCTGCCCACCCGGTCCGACGCCACCGTCGGGGCACCCGCTCCGCCGTTCCGCCTCCCCGAGCTGGGCCGCCCCGGGCGGGTGCTGTCGTCGGCATCCCTGGCCGGCCACTACGCGGTGCTCGACTTCTGGTCGAGCACCTGCACGGCTTGTGCCCAGCAGCTGCCGGTGGTGGAACAGGCCTACCGGGCCCTGGGCAGCAAGGCCCGCTTCGTAGGGGTGGACGTGTCCGACCCGCCGCAGGCCGGGGCTGCCTTCGCCCACCGTGCCGGTGCCACCTACCCGATGGTGTCCGACGCCCAAGGTTCTCTGGCTGGCGCCTACCGTGTCCCGGGGCTGCCGTTCGCGGTGGTCCTCGGGCCGAACGGCGTGGTCTTGGTCCGCCACCCCGGGGTGCTCAGCTTGGAGCAGCTCGAGTACGTGGTGAAGACCGAGGTCCCTGGCCTGGGTGGTGGCTGAGCTCCGAGGGCGGAGGGCGGCCCCTACCCGGACGGGAGGGCGAGCAGGTTGAGCTGGGGGCGACCAGGCTGGCTGGCCTGGGCCAGGACCAGCTCGTCGCTGGCCTCGGTGCCGGGCGGCCCCTCGTCCGAGCCGATCACCGACAGCCGGTAGCCCAGGCCCCGCAGCATCTCCAGGTAGCCGGCTGCGCTGCCCCACGGGGAGGCGTCCAGGGCCTCGGGGTAGAACTCGGTGATGACCACAGGGCGGCAACGCTCGAGGACTGAGGCCGCCCCTCGCAGCACGAGCGGCTCAGCACCCTCGACGTCCAGCTTGACCACGTCCACCCGTCCCACCCCGGCCGGCCCGACCAGCTCGTCCAGGGGCTGGGCGGCGACCACCCAGCTGGCCCGTACCGGCTGGTGCGGGGGGCCGTCGATGACGATGACCCGGCCGTTGCTCCCGTCTGTCTCCAGGGCCACGGCACCGGTGCGGTCAGAGGCGGCCACGGTGAAGACTTGCACGTTGGTGAAGCCGTTCTCCTCGACGCTGGAGGCCAGCAGGGCCACGTTGGCGGGGTTGGGCTCCACCGCGACCACCCGGCCGGCAGGGCCGACGACCGAGGCGCCCAGGAGGCTGAACCAGCCCATGTTGGCCCCGACGTCCACCAGGGTGCCACCGGGTGAGAGGACCTGGCGGAGGACCGAGCTCACCTCCGGCTCGTAGGTGCGGGTGCGGGCCACGGTGTGGCCGACGGCGTAATCGGTAGGGTCCACGTACATGGAAAAACCCTCGGCTGTGGCGACAAGCTGGGTGCGGCGGCTCTCACCCATGAGCCCAGGGTGGGCCCGGGCCAGTTCCACCGACCCCAAGAACTCCTCGACAACCTGCCCCACCGTCGCGCCGGCAGCCAGCTGCTGGCGGTAGTGGGCTGCACCCTCAGGGTCGGGCGGGCGGCCGAGCAGGAGGCGGTAGCAGGCGACCACGTCCGCCCAGGTCGCGGGGCTTTGCACCCCGGTCGCGGGGGCCATGGCGCTGGTGCCGGCCGCGGCTGGGGCGCTTGCGCCGGCCCGGGCCGGCAGGTCGTCGTCTCCCGGGCCAGCCTGGCCCGGCGGTAGCGCCAACCTACGCCACCACCTGCCCGCTGAGCTGCGGCCGAAGCGGGAAGCGGGCACCGGTGGTTATGCTACCGGGCGTGACTGGAGCGTCGTTGGGGGCAGGAGGCAGCCTGGGGTGCGGAGGTGCCCAGGGGTGCGGAGGTAGCCCGGGATGGCTGTGAGGGAGCCCGCCCAGGGCCGTTCGGGCCCGGCTGGGAGCCGGGCAGTGCCCAGCACCCTACGAGCACGCCGGGGGGGCACCAAGGGCGTGCTCGCGTTCGTGAGCCCAAGGTTCGGCCGGGAGATACTGGGTGGGGCCGAGTTCGTGCTGCGCGAGATGGCACTCGGCTTGCTCGGCCGTGGCTGGCGGGTCGAGGTGCTGACGACGTGCGCTACGAACCCCTACACGTGGGCCAACGAGCTTCCTGCCGGCGAGAAGGTGGAAGACGGGATCCTCGTGCGGCGTTTCGAGAACTTGCTGGCGTCCTCGGGGAGCAAGGAGCACTGGGTCCACGGGCGGATCTACGGCGGCGAGACGCCCTCGCTCGACGACCAGGTCACCTGGCTGAACGCCCTGTTCCGCACCCCCGGGCTGTTCGAAGCGCTCTACCGGGAGCGTGAGCGGTTCCACGCTGTCATATTCGCCCCGTACTTGTTCTGGACCACCACGGTCTGCATGCCGGCCGTCGCCGACCGGGCCATCGTCATGCCTTGCCTCCACGACGAGGTCTACGCCCGCCTCGAGGTCATGCGCCACGTACTGGCGCTGCCGGCCTCGGTGTGGTTCTTGTCCGAACCGGAGCACGAGCTGGCTCACAGCCTGGGGCCCGTGGCCCCCCACCACCGGGTGATCGGGGCCGGCATGGACGTCCCGGCCCGCCACGACCCGGCTGCGTTCCGGGCTGAGCACGGCATCGAGGGGCCCTTCCTGCTGTACCTGAACCGGCGCGAGACGGACAAGGGCTGGCCCTGGCTGCTCGAGGTGTTCGCTGACGCTGGTACCCCGGTCAAGCTGGTGAGCGCCGGCCCGGGTGCCGCCGACGTGCCCCCCTACTTACGCCACCGGGTCATCGACGTGGGGGTACTGAGCAACGAGCAGCGGGACAATGCCCTGGCTGCCGCCCTGGCCTTCGTGCAGCCGAGCCTCATGGAAAGCTACTCCCGGACCGTGATGGAGGCCTGGCTGGCCCGCACGCCCGTGTTGGTCCGCCGTGGGAGCAAGGTGCTGGAGTGGCACTGCGCCCGCTCCCAGGGCGGCCTGGCGTTCTCGGAGGGCCCGGAGCTGGCCGCCATCGTCGACCGTCTGGCTGCCGAGCCGCAGCGAGCAGCCGAAATGGGGGAGCGGGGAAGGGCCTACGTGCTCGGCAACTACCAGTGGCCTCAGGTGCTCGACCGAGTCGAGTCCGACCTGGTTTGGCTCCAAGCAGGCGCCGAGGCTCCCACCGGCCAGCTCCCAGATCCTGCTCAGGACGGTGCTGCGCGCCGCTCGCCCGATGGCTCGCCGGGCCACGCTAAAGAGCGGGTGCTGAGCTAGAGGGTGCTCCGCCGGCGGGTGCTCCGCCGGCGGGTGCTCCGCCGGCGGCGGGCCCACTGGCCGGGCCTTTGGGCCAGTCGGTACCTCGCCCGGCCCAGGTGGACCAGACCTCCTCGGGGCGAGCCGCCCAATGTCGCCGTAGGCGGGCGCGGCCCCACAGGGCGCGGGGGAGGGCCAGGGCCACCCGGCGCCGCACACCGCCGTCGGGGCCGCCTCGGGCGCGTTCAGCCAAGGCTGAGGCCACCTGCCGCCAGGGGCCGTTGCGGACCATGGTGAGGGACCGGTTGCGCTCCGCCAGCACCCTGACCCATGGGTCGTGCTCGCCTCCCGAGCTGGCTGAGCGGCGGTGCTCGACCACGGCGGCCGGGTCATAGACCAGGCGCAGGCCGGCCAGCCGGGCGCGCCAGCACCAGTCGACGTCCTCGTAGTAGGCAAAGAAGTAGCCGGCGAACGGCCCGAGCCGGCGCCATGTCTCTGCCCGGAAGGCGATGGCGGCGCCCGAGAGGGCGAAGGCCTCCGCCGGCTGGTCGAAGCGGCCGTCGTCTGGGGCCCCTTCGCCGATGTCGCCCGCATAGCCCCGCCGGTCGAGGAACAACCCAGCGCTGTTCACCAGGCGCACCAGCGGGCCTGGAGGTGCGGCTTGGCCGTCGACCAGCACCGGGGCTTCCGGGCCGGCTCCCTCGGGGACGGGGACGTACCAGGGCTTGGCTCCCGCCGTCCAGCGCCACTGGCCGCCTTGGTCGTCGTGCTCGAGCGGGTAGATGCCGGCGCCCAGGGCGCGGGGCAGGACTTCGGCGCCGTCCACTTGCACCGAGCGCAACTGGTGGCCCAAGGCGCGGCCGTCACCCGGCGCCCTCCACTCGGGGCCTGGTAGCACTACTTCGCGGTAGCTGCCGGCCAGGCGGATCTTGGGGCCGACGGCGGCCACCGTGGGGTCCTCCAGTACCCGCCCAGCCACCGCCAGCCAGTTCGCCCCCGCTCGGGCGTCGTCGTTGAGGAGGGCGACAACCTCGCCCCGGGCCAGGCGCACCCCGGTGTTGGCCGCGGACGCGAAACCGCAGTTGGTGGACGAGCGCACGACCCTGGCACCAGCCTGCCGCCCCAATTGCGAGGCGCGGGCGCCCTCCGAGCCGTTGTCCACGAGGACCACCTCGTCTGCCTGGTCGGCGAGCGAGGCCAGGCAGGGGGCCAGCCAGTCCCCGGGCCGGTAGGAAACGACGACCACGCTCGCCTTCACCTGAGCGCGCCCAGCACGGAGCGGGCTATGTCTGGCCAGTCCCCTCGGGCTCGCAGCACCTTGAGGGTGTTCAGGGAGCCAAGAGCCAGCCCGGCGGGGGCCTGGTCCTCGTTCACGAGCGCGATGACGGGCGTGGGCCGGTCGGCTCTCAGCTCCTCCACCACCTCGGGGGCGGTGGCCGGGAGCCCATCGGCCCACATGACGATGCCGTCGTAGCCCCCCCGCCAGGCGGCCAGGCGCCGCAGAGGCGCCCGCGTCCCCCAAGTGTCCACCTCTGCCTCTGCCTGGCAGGCCGACACCAGCCCCGTGGGGGCCCCGACCAGCGCCAAGCGGGGGCGGCTGGGCCACCCGGGCCGGTAACGGCGCGAGCGGCCCATCAAGTGCCGGTAGACGGCGGCCAGCTTGTCGGCGACCGCGTCCCAGGACGGGGGGGCTTGCCGGGTCAGGCTCAGCAGGTAGCCGCGGTAGCCTTCGTCGCACAGGGCGCGCTCCATGGCATTGGCTATGGCCGTGGAGTCCCATGCGTCGAAGCGGGCGTCGGCAGGCAGGATCTCCCGCAGGGACGAGTTGTCGCCGGCAATGGTGGGGGTGCCGCAGGCCAGGGAGTCGACGACGGGGAGCCCGTAGCCCTCGTACAGGGACGGGAAGACAGCCAGGTGGGCGGACTGCAGCAGGGCCACCATCACGTCGTCGGGCACGAAGCCGGGCAGGAGGACCCGGCCTTTCACGCCCAGCCGTTCGGCCATGACCAGGTAGTGGTTGCGGGTCAAGGGGGCTACGTGGCAGAAGATCACCAGTTGGTGCTTCCGTATGAGCTGGCGGGGCAGGGAGGCGTACGCTTCGAGCAGGCGGTCCACGTTCTTGCGGGGGTCAAAGGCGCCGTTGTAGACGATGAAGCCCGGCCTCAACCCCTTCACCGCTCGCCGTGCGGTGGCCAAGGCAGCCTCCCGGGGCTCGGGGGGCCGGAACCGGCCTGAGGTACCGCTCCCGATCACGCTCACCCGGTCCTCGGGGACGCCCAAGCGGCGCACGACGTCCTGTTTGGTCGCCTCGGAAGGGACGGTGACGGCATCTGCCACCCGGGCCAGCTCCCGCCCGCAGCGCCACCGCCGGCGTAGGCCCGGGTCCTGCAGGTACCAGTCCGGGAAGACGTCGGGTATCAGGTCGTACACGGTGGCCACCAGCCACAGGCGGCTGGCTGAAGCCTGGCGAGGCCAGAAAAGCCGGGCCGGCACCTCGGGCTCGAAGACCGAGGTCAGGTGGAGCACCGACGCCCGGTCCCAGTCGGGCTCAGTGGTCACCCACTGGGACAGGTCCTCCAGCCCTTCGGCGGGCGGGAGCTCGGGGTGCAGCACGATGCCGCTGACCAGGCCTGGGTGCCGCCGGGCCATGGCCCGTGCCAGCTCCGTGGCGTAGCGGGCTATGCCCCGGCCCCGGTAACTGGGGCTCTGAGCGGCGACGAGGTCGATGAAAACGCCGCCCGTCATGCGCTGGCTGTCGTCTCCTCACGCCTGGAGCTGAGCGCCTCGACCGCGTTGGCCAGGGCCTCCAGCTCAGCCGAGAGCCGGGCAAGCGCCCGGCCCAGGGTTTCGGCCACCTCGTCGTCCGCGTCCCCTTGCATCCGCAGCATGCGCGTCAGCTCGATGAGGTCCGAGCGGAGCAGGTCGACCTGCGCCTCGGTGCCAGCCTTCAACGCCTCCAGCTCGGCCCTGGTGGTAGCCCGGTCGTTGCGAGCCTCTTCGTTGAAGGCCCGGCCCTCCTCCTTGGCCGCCCGGGCCTCGTCTACCGCGGAACGGATGTCGTTGCGGGCGACAGTAGCGGCTTCGTTGAAAACCCGGCCCTCCTCCTTGGCCGCCCGGGCTTCGTCCCGGGCCGACCCCGCCAGCTCCCTCGCTGCCGCCGCCTCGGCCCTGGCCCCCTGGGCCTCGTCCCGGCCGGCGATGGCCACCTCTTTGGCCGCCCGGGCTTCGTCCCGGGCCGAGGTGGCCACCTCCCTGGCCCCCTGGGCCTCGTCCCGGCCGGCGATGGCCACCTCTTTGGCCGCCCGGGCTTCGTCCCGGGCCGAGGTGGCCACCTCCCTGGCCCCCTGGGCCTCGGCCTTGGCCGCCTGGGCCTCGTCCCGGGCCGAGGTGGCCACTTCCCTGGCCGCCCGGGCTTCGGCCTTGGCCGCCCGGGCCTCGTCCCGGGCCGAGGTGGCCACTTCCTGGGTGGACTGGATCTCCTCGCGGACCAGGTCTACGTAGTGCATCACCAGGCGGTTGAGCGCGGCCCGCACGCGTGCTCTTGTGTTTGCCACGGCGCCTGAGCCTACCGGGTCGTCCCTGCCCGGCTGGCCGCGTGGGCGGCCTTGGCCACCGGTCCCGCCAGGACGGCGCCCCCGGGGCAGCCCACCCGCCTGGCTGGGGGATCCCCAGGCTCGGCGTGATAGGTTCCCCCCGGTGCCAGCTTGTGAGGTGATGGTCGTTGGTAGCTACCCGCCAGTGCCCGGCCCCGGCACCGCAGCCACGCTCGCGGCCGTACGCCGGGCCTGGGAGCGCAACTGCGACGTCCGCATGGTGGGCTACCGGACGGGGGCTGCGCCCCTGTCCGTGCCCATCGTGGGCCCCCTGGCCGGCAGGCGCCTGGAGCAAGCCCGCCGGCACCTGGGCTACCCCCCCGAACTCGTGCTGTGCCTGCAACCAGGGGTGCCCTTTTCGGACCTGGCCGCGGCCGGCCAGCTGGCCACCGCCGCCGGCTTGGCCGTGGCCATGGCCCGCTTCGACGCCGTTACCGCTGTCGTCACCGGCGACCTGGGCATCTCCCGGTGGGCGCTGTGGTTGCTGGCCCGGTCGGTGGACCGCTGGAGCGTCGCCAGCGAGGCCGCGGCCAAGCACCTGGTGGGACGCTACAGGGTACCTAGGTCAGCCATAAGCACCGAGCCGGTTGACCCCTACCCCGCTGTGGCTGGCCCCGGGCTGTTCGCCCCTGGGGCGGCCCAGGACGTGGTCGTCGCCGAAGTGCCGGCAGGCTCGCTGGCCGGTCGTGCTCGTGCCCGGGCCAGGGCCCAGGCATCGTTGCTGGCACAACGGACGCGGGCGCGAGCCCGTGCCGTCCTCGGGCGTTAGCCGGGGGCCATGGAGGCAACGCCCTAGTTGCGCCTGACCTGGGCTGTCTCTGCGGCCGTGGTGGCCGCGGCCGGTCCCCTTGCCCTGTCCGCCTCGCCCGCCCCGGCCGGTGCCACCCCCTACAGGGTTGTCACCAAGAGGTTGGTGATCCAGCTCGACCGGCAGGCCGAGGCTGACCCTGCCGGTGTGCTCCAAGCTCTGCCCGGCCCGGTGCCACAGCTCCTGCCCGGGCGGCGTTGGTCCGTTGACCTGCCCGCGCAGGAGGCCGCCTACGTGGCGTCCCAGCTGGGCCACGAGCGTGGCGTTGACTACGTGTCGCCGGTCGAGCCCGTCCACGCCGCGCTCGTGCCCAACAACCCCTGCTACAGCTCGACGTGCGGCCCCACGACCCCGGTACGGGTCGAGAACCCGTCTGCCGGCCCGGGGGCAACCATCGTCCACCCCAACGGCCAGACCGACCTTTGGTACATCAACGCCCCGCAGGCCTGGGCCATCACCACAGGCAACCCCAACGTGCTCGTCGCCGTGCTGGACTCGGGGGTGGACGCGAGCCACCCCCAGCTCACCGGCAAGGTGGTTGTCGGCCCGGACGTCTGCCGTTCCGACGACCCCGGGTGCTCGTCGCCCAGTGACAACTACCACCACGGGACGGCGGTGGCTGGGGTCATCGCCGCGGCCACCAACGACGGCATAGGGATGGCCGGCCTGGGCTGGGCCACCCGGGTACTGTCGATCAAGGTGCTCGACGACCGCGGCGGGGGGAACACCATGGACGCGGCGACCGGCATCTACGACGCCGTGAGCGCGGGGGCGCGGGTCATCAACATGTCCTTTTCCAACGAGCCGTGCAGTGTCAACCCGGGTGACTGCGGGCCGGACGTCGACGAGCAGCGGGCAGTCGAGTACGCCTTGTCCCACGGGGTGGTGGTGGTGGCCGCGGCCGGGAACTATGACTCCCAACAGCCGGTTTACCCGGCAGCCTACCCGGGTGTGCTGTCGGTGGCGGCGTCCACTGACCAAGGGTCCGTGGACCCGGCCAACGGTGGGCCGTACCTGGACTTCTCCGAGTACGGCGACGCCGCCAACATCGCTGCCCCGGGCGTGAACATCTTGTCCACGTGGTACGACGGCAACTACGCCGTCGAGAGCGGCACGTCTTTTGCTGCTCCTCACGTCGCCGCAGCCGCTGCCCTGGTCATAGCGGCCGACCCGGCGCTGTCGGGCCCCCAGGTCGCGACCCTCCTCCAGGCCACGGCCTCGCCGCTGGCCTTGGGCAGCTCGCCCATCAACGGGGGCTTCCTCAACGTGGGGGCGGCCGTCGCGGCGGCGGCCGCCCACCGTACGCCGCTGGCCCTGGACGGCTACGCACTGGTGGCCTCCGACGGCCATGTGTACACCGCAGGGTCGGTTACCGCTCAAGCGACGACCGCCGGCCATGGCCCCCACCAGCCCGTGGTCGCGGCGGCGGAGGCCCCCAGCGGGCTCGGCTACTGGCTTGTCACCTCCAGCGGTAGGGTGTTCTCCTTCGGGCGTGCCCCCTACCGCGGGTCAACTGTCACCCGGCACCTCAAGGTGGCGGTGGCGGCCATAGCCGCTACCGCCGACGGTCGCGGCTACTGGCTCGTGGCCCAAGGCGGTGCCGTGTACCCCTTCGGGGACGCCCGAAGCTATGGCTCGTTGTCCCGGCCAACGTCGGGCCAGGCCATCGTGGCCATGGCGGCCACTCCCGACGCCAAGGGGTACTGGTTGGTGGGGCGGGACGGCGGGGTCTTCGCCTTTGGGGACGCGCGTTACTACGGGTCGGCGGCCAAGCTCAAGCTGCACGGGCCCATAGTCGGCGTGGCGGCCACCCCCGACGGCCGCGGCTATTGGTTGGTGGCCAGCGACGGAGGGGTCTTCGCCTTTGGCGATGCCGCGTTCTACGGGTCGCTCAGCCGTGCCGACCTGGGCCAGCACCCGGTGGTGGGCATGGCTGCGAGCCCCTTTGGGCTCGGCTACTGGGTCGCTACCTCCGGCGGCCGGGTCTTCGCCTTTGGCTCGGCGCCCGACGAGGCCACGGTGGCCCCGGTGTCCGCTAACAGCCAGATCGTCGCCATCGCCTCCTGACTGCCTGGCGCGCCCGGCCTTGCCCTCGGCGTGGTGCCGGCCTTAGGCCCTGCTCAATTTCCTCGGTGCGCCTGCCGATCCAGTGGTGGAGAGCGTGGGACGGGCAGGTAACGGAGCCGAGAGCCGGTGGGGCGAACAACTGCAGGCCAGAGGGGGCCAAGGCGCGCCCGGGCCCTGGCCGGCACCGTGGCCGGGTGGTCCTTGGTGCTGGCCGGGGCTGCCGGCGGCCTGTGCTCGCCGGTCGGTGCGGCCCTGGCCGGGGCCCAGGGCCTGGGCCCGAGCACCTATCTGGTCGAGGGCCTGGGGTCCGGTCACGGACGGGGGATGGGCCAGTGGGGCGCTTACGGGTACGCCAGCACTTATGGTTGGGGCTACCAGCAGATCCTGGCCCACTACTACGGCGGCACCCGGATCGGGACGCTGGCCTCCCCCGAGCCCGGTGTCACAGTTCACCTGACCGAGCTGGACGGCCGCAACCTGATCACCGCAGCCGTGGCTGGCAGCGGCCTGGTGGCGACCTGGGGTGGGGGCAACTCGGCCCGTGCCTCGGCGTTCGAGGTCACCCGGGCCGACGGGGGGGAGGTCCTCTACGCTGGGCCGGGCTGCTCAGGGCCTTGGGCCCGAGCGGCCCTCGCCACCGGGCCGGTCACCATCGCCGGGGCTGCCAGCAGCCCGCTGGCGGCCGTGCCCGCGGCCGGCCCCCAGGTCGAGGTCTGCCTGCCTGGTTGGGGGCAGCGGGCCTACCAGGGCGCCATGGTGGTCCTGCTCAACGGCCAGACGGACAATGTCGTCCCCCTGGAGGACTACGTCGAAGGCGTTGTCCCCCTCGAAGCGCCGCCGTGGTGGGCGAGCACGGGCGGGGAGGCGGCGTTGCAGGCCCAAGCCGTCGCTGCTCGCAGCTATGTCCTGGCAGTACTGGCCAAAGGCGGTTGGCCGGGGTCGCCGGGGGCCATATGTGACACCGCCTCCTGCCAACTGTACGAGGGCTGGCCCGGCCAGTACGGCGCGAGCGCTGAAGCGGCGGTCAGCTCGACCTCCGGCCAGGTCCTGTACTGCCAGGCGGGCTCGGCCTGCGGGCCGGCGGGCAGCATAGCCCTGGCCGAGTACTCGGCGTCCACCGGCGGGTACACGGCTGGCGGTGCCTTCCCGGCGGTGGCCGACTTGGGCGACTCGGTGCCTGCCAACCCTGAGCACAGCTGGGTGGTCACCGTGGCCGCTGGCCGGTTGCAGTCCGCCTTCCCCTCGGTCGGGGCTGTCCAGGCGGTCCGGGTAACGCAGCGCAACGGCCTGGGCCGATGGGGGGGGAGGGTGGAGCAACTGGCCGTGGTCGGCAGCCGCGGCTCGCTGGAGCTGAGCGGCGGCCAGTTCGCAGCCGCCCTCGGGCTTCCCAGCGACTGGTTCGCCGTGCTGGCCGGGCCAACAGCGCCCGCTACCACCGCCCCTCCGGCTACCACCGCCCCTCCCGCTACCACCGCCCCTCCGGCCACCACCGTGCCCCGGGCCACTACCACCACGGCCCCTCCCGCCACCAGGCCGGCTACCCCCACCAGCACGCCTGGGGCGGCTGCAGCCTCGTCCCCGTCGAGGCCCCGCCAGGCGGGCCGGGGCCCCGGCCATGGCTACTGGGTCGCCGACGCCGAGGGTGACGTGTACGGCTTCGGGGGGGCTGTGGCCCTGGGCGGCGCGGCGGGGACGGTGCTAGCGGGGAAAGTGACGGCGATGGCGGCCACGCCCGATGGCCGGGGCTACTGGTTGACGGGGAGCAACGGCGGGGTGCTTGCCTTCGGGGACGCCCACTGGTACGGGTCAGCCAGCAAGCTCCGGCTCCGCAACCCGGTGGTAGCCATGGCCGCATCCCCGGACGGCAGAGGCTACTGGCTCGCCTCCAGCGGCGGTGGCGTGTTCGCCTTCGGGGACGCCCCCTACTACGGCTCCCTGGGCCACCTGGGCCTCAGAGGCCCAGTCGTCGGGATCGCGGCCACGCCAGACGGTGGCGGCTACTGGTTGGTCACCGCCAGGGGAGCTGTCTTCAGCTTCGGGGACGCCCGTTTCTTCGGTTCGACGGGCAACCTTTACCTCGACCGGGCGGTGACGGGCCTGGTCCCCAGCGCCGACGGCGGGGGGTACTTGCTGGTGGCCAAGGACGGCGGGGTGTTCGCCTTCGGGGACGCCCGGTTCGAGGGCTCCTTGCCCGCCGAGCGCATCGCCGCCACGGTGGCCGGGGTGGCACCGGCTGCCAGCGGCCTGGGCTACTACGTGCTCACCACCTCTGGGCGGGTGTACGCTTTCGGCGACGCGCCCGGGGCTGGCGACCTGGCGTCGTCGGGGGCCACGCGGTGGGCGGGGGTGGCGGTGGCCATAGCCGCTCCCCGCTAGGGCCGACAGCGGTAGTAAGTCGCACGGCTGGCGTGACTTGGGGCTAGCGGGCGCCCAGGGCCTCCAGGTCGGCGTCCACCATCAAGCGGACCAGCTCCTCGAAGCTGACTTCGGGCTTCCACCCGAGGACCTCGTGGGCGCGCGTGGGATCGCCGATGAGGAGGTCGACTTCGGCCGGGCGGAAGTGGCGCTGGTCGACCCGGACGTACTTTTCCCAGTCCAGGCCGGCATGGCCGAAGGCCACCTGGCAGAACTCGCGCACCGAATGTGTCTCGCCCGTGGCTACGACGTAGTCGCCCGGTTCGTCCTGCTGCAGCATCATCCACATGGCTCGGACGTAGTCGGGGGCGTAGCCCCAGTCCCTTTGGGAGTCAAGGTTCCCGAGGTCAACGTGGTCGGCCAGGCCGGCCTTTATGCGGGCCACCGCGTTGGTGACCTTGCGGGTGACGAACTCGAGCCCCCGCCGTGGGCTTTCGTGGTTGAACAAGATGCCGGAGCTGGCGTGCATTTGGTAGCTCTCGCGGTAGTTGACCGTGGCCCAGTGGCCGTAGACCTTGGCCACCCCGTAGGGGCTGCGAGGGTGGAAGGGGGTGCGCTCGCTCTGGGGGCTTTCCACCACTTTGCCGAACATTTCCGACGAACTGGCCTGGTAGAAGCGGATGGAGGGGTCGACCAGCAAGATGGCGTCGAGCAGGCGGGTGACCCCAAGGGCGGTGACTTCCCCGGTGAGGACCGGCTGGGCGAACGAGGTCATCACGAAGGACTGGGCGGCCAGGTTGTAGACCTCCCTAGGGCGGTACTCGCGCAGCACCCGGACCAGGGACGCCTCGTCCAGCAGGTCCGCCGCGACCAGGGTGATCTTGTCGACCAGGTGGGCGATGCGTTCGAAGGTGACGGTGCTCGAACGGCGGTGGACGCCCACCACCTCGTAACCCTTGGAGAGCAGGAGCTCGGCCAAGTAGGAGCCGTCCTGCCCGGTGACACCCGTGATCAACGCTGTTGGCATGGCACCAGCTTGGCCGGGCCGGTCGGCCTGAGCAAGCTGGTGGCCGCCCGGCTCGTGCGGCTCGCCCGGCAGAGACGGCCCCTGGTGGGGGCCCTTCCTGGCCGGTGGCCCAGGCAACACCCTGCTCAGGTGATGGCCGGACGGCTGGGCGCCGGGCCAAGGCAGGGTGAGAGGCGAAGGGGCCGGGTGGGAGGCCTGGCCCCTTCGCTACGAGAGCAGCGGGGGGAGCCGCTGTCGCTTGTGCCAATAGGATCGGCTCCGGCCGGCCGCACTGAAGCGTGCCCGCGCCGTCTTCGCCGATTTCACCCCTGCCCCGCCTACGGCTCCCGTGGCCCACCGGCGGCACCCCGGAGCGCTCAGCTTGGGGCCAGCAGCACCGCCGCCCCCCGGACACGGCCCTGGGCCAGGTCCAGCAGGGCACGGTTGGCCTCCTCCAGCCCGTAGTTGCTGGTGGTGACCTTGATGCCGGTCCTGGCCGCCAGGTCCAAGAACTCCTGGCCGTCGGCGCGGGTGTTGGCCGTCACGCTGGCCAGTGACCGCTCCTGGAAAAGGTGGCGCTGGTAGTTGAGGGGGGGTATGTCGGAGAGGTGGATCCCGGCCACCACCACGCGCCCTCCTCGGTCGAGGGCCTCCAAGGCCAGGGGCACCAGCTCGCCTGCCGGGGCGAAGACGATGGCCGCGTCGAGCGGTTCGTCCAGCGGCCCAGCCTCGACCGCGGAGGACGCGCCCAGCTCGAGGGCGAGCGAGCGGGCGGCCGGCGAGCGGGTCACAACGTGGACGCGGGCGCCTTGGGCGATCGCGACCTGGGCGGTCAGGTGGGCCGACCCCCCGAAGCCGTAGATCCCGAGACGGCCCCCGGGGCCGAGGCCGGTCCTGAGCCAGGCCCGGTAACCGATGATCCCGGCGCACAACAACGGGGCGGCGCTGGCCGCCGGCAGGGAGGGCGCCAGCCGGTACACGTAGCGCTCGTCGGCCACTGTGTAGGTCGCGTAGCCCCCGTCCACGTCCCAGCTCGTGAACGTGGGTGCCACGCAGAGGTTCTCCCGCCCGGTGGTGCAAAACCGGCAGCGGCCGCAGGTGCCTCCCAGCCAGGCGACACCGACGCGGTCCCCCGGCTGGAACCGGCTGGTGCTCTCACCGGCCGCTTCGACCACTCCGACCACCTCGTGGCCAGGGACGACCAGGTGGCGCTTTGGGGGCAGGTCGCCTTCGGCCAGGTGGAGGTCGGTCCGGCAGACGCCGCACGCCTCGACCCGCACCAAGAGCTGGTGGGCGGCCGGCTCGGGCACCGGCCGCTCGACGGCGGCCAAAGGGTGGGTGCTCACCGGGCCGGGCTGGTCGACCGCCCAAGCCTGCAGCCGATCGGCTCTTCCCATCAACCCACCTCCGGCAAACCATCAGGCTGCCTGTAGCGTACCGTTGGTTGTGGCTGCTCGCAGGAGGCCAGACGAGCCTCTGGGTGACGAAGCTCTGCTCAGTGGCTTGGCCGTCAACGACCCCGATGCTGCCACCGCGTTCGTCCGGCGCTTCCAGGGCAAGGTTTTCGGCGCGGCCCTGGCCATGACCGGCGAGAGGGAACTGGCCGAGGAGGTGGCCCAGCAGGCCTTCGAGCGGGCCTGGCGCCACGCCCGCATGTACGACGCCCGGAGGGGCCCGGTGCAGGCGTGGTTGCTCACCATCACCCGCAACCTGGCCATCGACCAGGTGCGGGCCCGGCGCCGCCGGGCCAGCGAGGGTGCGGGGGCCGTGGAGCAGCTGGCCAGCTTGGCGCGCGGCCCGGAGATGGAGGCAGTTGCCTCTGATTCGGGTGCCCGGCTGCGCCGGGCCTTGGCGGCGCTCCCCCCGGAACAGTCACGCGCCCTGGTGCTGGCTGCCTTCCGGGGCTTCAGCGCCGCCGAGGTGGCCGAGGCCGAGGGAGTGCCGCTCGGTACGGCCAAGACCAGGCTCCGGGCGGCCATGAGCAAGCTACGAGCGTCCCTGGCCAGCCAAGGGGTAGGCCCATGAGCCCGATGAGCGAGCCCATGAGCCCGATGGGCGAGATGGACTGCGACGGGCTGAGGGACAGTGCCGCCGAGCTGGCCCTGGGGGTGCTCTCGGGGGCGGACAGGGCCCGTGCGCTCATGCACCTGGAGCACTGTCTCGACTGCCAAAAGGAAGTCGACAGCCTGAGCACGGTGGGCGACGCCCTCTTCGAGCTGGTGCCGCCGGTAGAGCCGCCGGTGGGCTTCGAGAGCCGGGTGGCTGCCCGCCTGCAAGCGCCCGACGCACGGGCTCCCTCCCGGAGCAGGCGCCCGGGTACCGGGCCATGGTGGCGGCGCGCCTGGGTGCCGGTGGCTGCCGGCGTGGCCCTCGTGCTGGCCGCGGGGGGAGGGGGTTGGGCTATCGGCTCCAGCACCCAGGTGCCCTCCGCCTCACCTGCCGCGAAGGCTTCCGTTTCCTGGGCCAGCTTCCACAGCCCGGCTCGGCGGGGGGACCTGGGAGAGGTGTTCATCTCCTGGGGGCGGCCGGTGTGGGTCTTCATGACCGTTGACCTGGGCCAGGGCAGCGGGGTCGTGGGCTGCTTCCTGGTCGAGCAAGGTGGCCAGGAGGTACAGGTGGGGAGCGTGAACCTTGTGCGCGGCTTTGGTTACTGGGGTGCGGCGGTGCAGGCCCCGCTGTGGAAGGTGACCGGAGCGCGTATCGTGGCCTCCGACGGAAGGACCCTGGCGACCGCGTCGTTCCGCTGACCGAACGGTCGGCCGCGGCGGCCAGGCCCGGGAGGAGGCCTGGGAGTGGACCTGTTCGAGTACCAAGGCAAGCAGTACCTTGCCCGCTACGGGGTACCTGTCCCGGACGGGGCAGTGGCCGTGTCCCCGGCTGAGGCGCGGGAGCGGGCCAACCAACTGGGCTACCCGGTGGCCATAAAGGCCCAGGTCCGCGTGGGGGGCCGCGGTAAGGCAGGGGGGGTCAAGCTGGCCCGGGACGCTGGCGAGGCCGAACAGGTGGCCGGGCAGATCCTGGGCATGGCCATACGTGGCCATGTGGTCAAGGCGCTCTGGGTCGAGCGCGCTTCGGAGGTCGTCCGGGAGTACTACGCCAGCTTCACCCTGGACCGCAGGGCCAAGGCCCACCTCGCCCTGGTCTCGGCCCGAGGGGGGGTGGACATCGAAGAAGTTGCCTCTAGCGACCCTCAGGCGGTCGCCCGGGCCCAGGTCGACCCGGTGGAAGGCTTTGGCGAGGCCGAGGCGTCACGCCTGGTGCAGCAGGCAGCCCTGGACGAGGCAGCCCAGGAGCCAGCGGCAGCTGTACTGGTGAGGCTGTACCGCTGCTTCGTCGACGGGGACGCCGACCTGGTGGAGGTCAACCCGTTGGTGCTGGCTGCCGGCGGGCAGGTGCTGGCGCTCGACGCCAAGGTGACCCTGGACGACAATGCCGCCTTCCGCCACCCCGAGTGGGAGGGCTTCCGCGAGGCGGAGGACCTGGACAGCCGTGAGCGGCGCGCCCGGGAGCTGGGCTTGCAGTACGTCGGGCTCGACGGGTCCGTGGGCATCATCGCCAACGGTGCCGGGCTGGCCATGAGCACCTGCGACGTGGTCAACCAGGTGGGTGGCAGGCCAGCCAACTTCTTGGACATAGGCGGGGGGGCGAGCTCTGAGGTGATGGCCAATGCGTTGTCGGTCATCAGCTCTGACCCGAACGTCCGCTCCATTTTCGTCAATGTGTTCGGCGGCATAACGAGGGGTGAGGAGGTGGCCAAGGGCATCGTCGCCGCCCTGGGCCAGGCCGAGGTGAAAGTGCCGGTGGTGGTGCGCCTGGACGGCACCAACGCCGCCGAGGGCCGCGAGGTGCTACGGGCGGCTGCCAGCGACATGCTGGTCGTCTCGCCCAGCATGATGGGTGCTGCCCGTCTCGCCGTAGAGCTGGCTGGCGGTGGGCAATGAGCATCTTCGTCGACGAGTCGACCAAGGTGGTGGTCCACGGCCTGACCGGCGGCCAGGCCCGCTTCCACGGGCTTCGCAACCGCGCCTATGGGACCAAGGTGGTGGCTGGCGTGAACCCGGCCAAGGGCGGCCAAGAAGTGGAGGGGATCCCGGTCTTTGCGAATGCCGCCCAGGCGCGGGAGGCCACCGGCGCGCAGGCCAGCTTCATAGCCGTCCCCGCTCGGGTGGCCCCGGCGTCGATAATCGAAGCGGCTTCGGCGGGCATGGAGGTGATCGTCTGCATAACCGAGGGGATCCCGGCCCAGGACGAAGCACGTGTCTACAACCTGCTCAAGCGCGACTACCCCTCGGCCCGGTTGATAGGCCCCAATTGCCCGGGGGTGATCAGCCCTGGCCGGTGCAACATCGGCATAACCGACGGCGAGGTGGCCCTGGCGGGCGGGCCAGTAGGCATCGTCAGCCGGAGCGGCACCCTGACCTACCAGGCACTGTACGAGCTCAAGCAGATGGGCATCGGGGTCACCACCTGTGTGGGCATAGGCGGCGACCCAGTGCCCGGCACCAGCTTCGTCGACTGCCTGGAAGCTTTCGAGGCTGACCCCGAGACCCGGGCCGTGATGCTTATCGGCGAGATCGGTGGCACCGACGAAGAGCAGGCCGCCGACTACATCGCCCGGGAGCTGTCCAAGCCGGTGGTCGCCTACATAGCCGGTGTCACTGCTCCCCCCGGCCGGCGGATGGGCCACGCCGGGGCCATCATCTCTGGAGGCACGGGCACAGCTCAGGCCAAGATGGCGGCCCTGCGCTCGGCGGGGGCCAAGGTCGCCCAGAACCCGACCGAAGCCGGCCAGCTGATGGCAGACATCGTGCGGTCTCTCTGAGGGGCCATGGGGGTGCTGGGTGAGCGCCAGCGGGCCGCCCTGGCGCGCCAGTTGGCCCGGGCCCTGCGAGGGGAGGTGCGTTTCGACGCCCAGGTCCGGGCGGCCTACTCGACCGACTCGTCCAACTACCGCCAGGCACCGCTGGGGGTGGTCTTCCCCGTCGACCACGACGACGTCGTCGCCGCCGCCCGCCTGGCGGCCGAGGCCGGTGCCCCCCTGTTGGCCCGGGGAGCGGGGACCAGCCTGGCCGGCCAGGCGTGCAACGAGGCCGTGGTCATCGACACCTCGAGGCACATGCGCCGCATCCGCCAGCTGGACCCCGAGCGCGGGCTGGCGCGCGTCGAGCCGGGAGTGGTGCTAGACGACCTCCGGCGCGCTGCTGAGCGCTACGGGCTCACCTTCGGGCCCGACCCGGCCACCCATGCTTGGTGCACCCTCGGGGGCATGATCGGCAACAACGCCTGCGGTACCCATGGGCTGTACGCCGGGAAGACCTCTGACAACGTGGAGCGACTGCAGGTCGTCCTGGCCGGTGGCGAGGAGCTGGAGGTGGGGGCCTTCAGCCGCCAGCAGAGGGCCGAGGCCCGGGCCGGGGGCGGCACCCTGGGCCGTGTGCTCGCCGGGCTGGAGGGCCTCGACGCCCGTTACGGGGCCCTGGTCCGCCAGAGGTACCCAGCCATCCCGAGGAGGGTGAGCGGGTACAACCTGGACGAGCTGGCTGACGAGCGCGGCTTTCAGGTGGCTCGCGCCCTGGTCGGGACCGAGTCCACGTGTGCCCTTTTCACCGAGGCAACCGTGCGCCTGGTGACGAGCCCGTCCCGGCGGTTGCTGGTGGCCATAGGTTTCCCGGACGTGTTGGCGGCGGCCGAGGCGGTGCCGGGGCTGCTGGCCCACCCGTTGCTGGCGCTGGAGGGCTTCGACCGCACCCTGGTCGACCAGATGGTCGCCCACGGCCTGGGAACCGCCGGGCTCGCCCTGCTGCCCGAAGGGGGCGGCTGGCTGCTGGCCGAGCTGGGCGGGGGCGAGCTCGACGAAGCCAGGGAACGAGCCGACCAGCTGGTGAAGGACCTGCCTGAGCCAGCTACCTGGCGCTGCTACGAGGGGCCGGCTGACCAGAGGCGGCTGTGGGCGGTGCGGGAGTCCGGGCTGGGCGCCACTGCCATCCGGCTCGACGGCGGCCACAACCTGGAAGGCTGGGAAGATGCGGCTGTGGCTCCTGAGCGGCTGGCCGAGTACCTGCGGGGCATCACCCGGCTGTGGTCGCGCTATGGGTACTCCGGTGCGTGGTACGGGCACTTCGGCCAGGGGTGCGTGCACACCCGCAACAACTTCGACCTTTGGACCTCGGCTGGCCTGCGTGGCTACCGCTCCTATGTCAGCGCGGCCGCCGAGCTCGTGGTGGCGCTCGGGGGGTCGTTGTCGGGCGAGCACGGGGATGGCCAGAGCCGAGCCGAGCTGCTGGGGACCATGTTCGGCGAGGAACTGCTGGAGGCGTTCCGGCGCTTCAAGGCTATCTGGGACCCAGACGGCCTGATGAACCCGGGCAAGGTGGTCGACCCCTACCCGCTCGACTCCAACATCCGTTACCTGGGCTTGAGCGAGCCGGTTGGGCTGCGCCCAAGCGGTTACCGCTTCGGCGCCGACGGGGGCTCCCTGCTCCAGGCCGCGCAGCGCTGCGTGGGCGTCGGGCGCTGCCGGCGGGAGGACGCGGCCAGCATGTGCCCGTCGTTCCGGGCCACCCAGGACGAGGTCCACTCGACCAGGGGGCGGGCCAAGCTGCTGGTGGAGATGTTCCGGGGGGAGCTGACCCCCACCACCTGGCGCAACGAGGAGGTGCGCGCCGCCCTCGAGCTGTGCCTTTCCTGCAAGGCCTGTGCCGCCGAGTGCCCGACCCACGTGGACATGGCCACCTACAAGTCGGAGTTCCTGTCCCACTACTACCAGCGCCGGCTCCGGCCCCGAGCGATGTACGCCATGGGCCTGTTGCCTTGGGCGGCCCGCGTCGGCGCGGCCGCCCCGGCGCTGGCCCGGGCCGCGAACGCAGCTGGTCGCTCCAGCTGGGCGGGCGGGTTGCTGCCCTGGGTGGCCGGCACCACGGCCAAGCGCCCGGTCCCCCAGGTGGCCGCCGGGGAGGGCCTGCGCCACTGGGCCCGGCGGGCCGGAGGGGGGCTGGTGGACCGCGCCCCGGGACGTTCGAGCGTGGTGGTCTGGCCGGACACCTTCACCGACGCCTTCTACCCCCAGGCCGGCCGGGACCTGGTCTTGGCCTTCCAGCGCCTGGGCGAGCAGGTGGCCGTGCCCTCCAGGTGGGCTTGCTGCGGGCGCACCCTGTACGACAGCGGCATGTTGGGCCTGGCCAAGCGCTGGCTGCGAAGGCTGCTGGACGTGCTCGGCCCCTGGGTGTCCGCAGGTGTAGCCGTGGTCGTCCCTGAGCCCAGCTGCCTGGCTGCCTTCCGGCACGAGCTGCCGGCGCTCCTAGGGGGCCCGGGCGGCGACCCGCGCGCCGAGCGCCTGGCCGCGCTGGCGCGCAGCCCCTCTGAGCACGCAATGGCCGCGGGGCTGCTCGACCGCCTTCCCAGCCGTCCTGTCCCGGTTGGCAATGGGGTAGCTGTCGTCCACCCCCACTGCCACCAGCGGGCGGTGGTGGGGACAGGTGCGGACCAGGCCGTGCTGGCTCGCCTGGGCTACGAGGCCCAAGTGCTCGACGCCGGCTGTTGCGGCTTGGCCGGTTCTTTTGGCTTCCGTAGCGAGCACGAAGCGTTGTCCCGCAAGATAGGTGAGCAGCTGTGGGTGCCCAAGGTGCGGGCGGCCCTGGCTGGTGCGGGTGCTGACGGTGCCGCCGGGGCCGGCGCCCGCCTGGTGGTCGATGGGTTCAGTTGCCGGGCCCAGCTTTCCCACCTCGCCCCGGACCTGGTGGGACGGGTCGCCACGCTCCCCGGTCTGCTGTTGGCCGGCAGGCCGTGACACCGGTGGCCTCGGGCCGCAGGTGGTAGCGGCGGTGGCGGGAGCTTCGACGACCACCGGGCAACCAAGGGGCGGGCCCGGCGGGGCGGAGCTCACCCGGGAGGAGGCGAACGAGTACGAGGCCAGCCCGGCCGCGGGCCGGCTGGCACCGGCTCGCTTCCTGGCCCCCATGCTGGCCCAGGCCGGGACGTTGCCCCTCAGCCCGGAGGCGCAAGGGGCCGGCCACCCGGGAGCCTGGCTGTTGGAGCCCAAGCTCGACGGCCTGCGCTGCATCGCTGTCCGCAACGGCCCAGAGGTCTCGCTCTGGTCGCGCAACCGCCTCCCCTACAACGACCGCTTCCCCTGGCTGGCAGCCGAGCTGGCTTCTTTGGCCGCTGGCAACTTCGTGCTGGACGGGGAGGTGGTGGCCATGGTGGGCGGCCGGCCGGATTTTGCCGGGCTGCAGCAAGGCGGTGCCGCGCAGGCTCAGTACTGGTGCTTCGACTTGCTCTGGCTGTTGGGCCGGGACGTCCGCCACCTGGCTATCGAGGAGAGGAAGCGCCTGCTGAGCCAGCTGGTGGGTACCGGCAGGGGCCACATAAAGCTGGTGGAGCCGCTGCAAGGCGAGCCTGGCCAGCTCCTGGCCAAGGCCTGTGAACAAGGCTGGGAAGGGCTGGTAGCCAAGAGGGTGGGCTCGGCCTACCGGCCCGGGCGCAGCGCGGACTGGCGCAAGCTCAAGTGCGGGGGCCGCCAGGAGATGGTCATAGGCGGCTTCACTGCCCCCCGCGGTGCCCGCCAGGGCTTTGGTGCGCTGCTGCTGGGGTACTGGGACGGCGGCCGGCTCCGCTACGCAGGCAAGGTGGGGACAGGCTTTTCGGGAGCCACCTTGAAGGCCCTCAGCTCCCAGCTCGCCTTGCTCGAACGCCCTTCGTCGCCATTTGCCGAGCTGGTCAGGGAAAAGGGGGCTCGTTGGGCCGAGCCCGTCCTCGTCGCCGAGGTGGCCTTCAGCAACTGGACACCAGATGGCCGCCTCCGCCACCCACGGTTCATGGGGCTGCGACCGGACAAGCCGAGCCGCCAGGTGCGCCGCGAGCCAGCCGGGCCCAAAGTGCCCCTGCTGCCGAGCCACCGCTGAGCCTCTGGGAGGAGCCGGGCCACTCCTCTGCCGCATCGTCCGGCTGAGGCGGCGGCTGGAGCTGGCTTGACGGGGATCATCTCGCTCGAGCAGCACGGCTCGGGTGCCTGCCAGCTCGCGAGGATGCGTTGAACCTCGCCTCGCACCTGTTCGCGCGCCTCGTCTCGAGGAACGCCCGGCACGAGCAGCTCGTCGTAGCGAGTGTCCTCGTGGCGCACGGAGGCGGCCACGGCGAGGGTCACCGCTCGCGGGTCGAGCGCCCGACCTGCCGCGCTGCGCCCGGCCCGGCCACTTCCCCGGGCGCCTGCCTGGCGGGCGATCGCTTGGGCGCGTGTGGCGGGGCAGCCGGGGAACAGCCGGACGATCTCGGCTGCCATCTCCGCCTCGAAGGCGAGGTCCTGGCCTGCCCGTCGGGCCTCCGCGCGCCTCCGGCGGCGAGCCCGGGCGCCCTCGTCGGCCAAGCACCCCCGCTCGGCTTGGTCGAGAGCCGCCTCTTCGACGAGGATCCCCTGGCGCTCGTAGCGGCGCCTCGACCGGCTGAAGCGGACCACAACGGCGGAGAGCCCGCTCGCCTTCTTGGCGCGCCGGGTGAGAGCGGTGTCGCCCGAGGGCAGGTAGACGAGGTGGCCCATGTCCGCACAGGCCAGGCACAGCGGCCCCGGGCCCTCCATGACCAGCAGGTCACCGGTGCCCGAGCACTCCGCGCAGGCCCAGTCCCTGAGCGGCATGACCACCACCAGGTCTGGGGGCCGGCTCTGGCGCTCCGCCGACCGGCGGCGCTTCGCCTCGGACAGCGCGGGTGAGGCCCAGTGCGCCCGGTAGGCACGCTCGATGTCGGGATCGCCGCTATTGGAGAACCGGAGGGGCCGGCGATCGCGGGTACGCGCGACGTAGACGGTCTCGCTCGCCACCAGTCCCTGGCCCGCCGCCCAGGTTCCGAAGAGCTTCATGGCGGCCGGCAGCTTGGCGAGGTTGGCCTCGGCTACCCGTTCGAGGTGCTCGACGCGTCCTTGGCGCCACTCCTCCACGTGCGACGGCGCGAGCCAGCCGATGCCCACCAGCACGTCGATCATGCTGACGGACTGACGCGCCGCCAGGGCGGCCTCGGCCGCTCGAACGACACGCTGCTCTCTAGCTTGGTCGCACCGCCTTGCTGAACAGCCGGTGCCGGCACGCTTGTCACCTCGGCCTATGGTCGCGCGCTAGAGCGGACCTCAGTACCACGGTGACAAGCATCATCGCCGTCGCAGTACCTGTCGAGTTCGACGGCCGTGACCTGCCGGTCGACCTCGGGCCTCGGGTACCGGCAGGTACACTGCTGCTGGCCCCTGATCGTGCCCGAGCTGGACGGGCGCTGAGGGACTGGGCCGCACATCCCTGGGAGGTGGAGCACACTGTCCAATACCAATGCCAAGGAGCAGGCGATCCTGCTGGAAGGCACGGTCGTCGAGTCGTTGAAGAACGCCACGTTCCGTGTCAAGACCGACAATGGCCACGAGGTCCTGGCCCACAACTCCGGCAAGATGCGCATGCACCGCATCCGGGTCCTGCCGGGCGACCGTGTCCAGGTCGAGGTCAGCCCGTACGACCTCAAACGGGGCCGCATCACCTACCGTTTCCGCTAACAGCCTGTCCCCGCGGCGACCAGGCGGGCCTCACCGGGCCTAGGAAGGCCCCCAGGCGACGAACACGGGGTCACTGGCCACCAGGTCCCAGTGCCCGCCTGCCGGTGCCGCCTGAGAGACGCTCACCTGGACGAGCGCCCCTAGGAGGCCCGCCACCGGCACGGCCTGGCCCAACGACTTGAAGCTGGCTACCACCCTGCCGCCGGGGCGCAGGTACCGGGCACAGGCTTCGACGACCTCTGGCCCACCACCACCCACAAAGACGCGGTCTGGCCTGGGCAGGCCGTCCAGGCCGTCTGGGGCATGGAGGTTGTGGACCCGGATGCGCGCCGCGTGGCGGGCGGCGTTGTTGCGGGCCTGGGTTGCGGTGCGGGGGTCCTCCTCGACGGCGTGGACCTCGAGCCCTGGAGCCAGCAGGGCAGCCTCGATCGCCACACTGGCGCTGCCTGCCCCGACGTCCCACAGGACACCAGCCAGAGGCAGTTCGAGCTTGGACAGCACGATGGCCCGGACTTCGGGCGTGGCAGCCATGCCTTCCCGGTTGGCGAAGGCACCCGCACCCCGGCCGAAGCGGGTGCCGCTCAGCCATGAGCGGCTGCCCGGTGCCCATACCACCGGAGGAGGGCCGTGACTGCCGAGCGCCCGCTCGGGGAGGAGGACCACAACCGAGGCTGGCTCCCAGGAACCCTGGGCCAGCCCGTCCAGGTCAGTAAGGCTGACCTGTTCTCGGGGCGTGCCGAGGCGGCTGCAGACCGCAACGGTCAGCTCCTTCGGCGCGGGTGGCTGGGTGCCGGGGCCTCGGGCCGCCAGCAAGGCTTGGCCCACCTTCTCCGGGGTGGTGCCGGCGCCTGTCAGCACGGCGACCTTGTGGCCGCTGGCGGTAGCTGTATGGGCTGCCGCCAACGCCTCGTTGCTCGAGCGGCCCTCGGCGGACACGACGACGGCGTCGTCCCACGGCAGGCCCAGGCGGGCAAAGGCCAGGCTGATGGCGGAGGGTGCCGGGTGCACTTCGAGGCTGGCCGGCCCGAAGCGCTCGGCCAGGGCCCTGCCTACGCCGAAGAAGCCAGGATCCCCGCCAGCCAGCACGCACACGTGCTTGCCTGCGGCCACCACGGCCGCGATGCGCTCCAGGGCCGTTGCCAGGTCAGCGCCGTTGGGCCCCAGGACAAGGCTGGTGGACCCAATGGGCGTGGCCTCGAGGTGCCGGGCCGTCCCCACGTAGAGGTCCGCGGGCGGCAGGGGCTGGGCCTGGGGCATACCCACCACGACGATCGGAGCGCCCGGGCCGTCCACCCTGACCAGCGGGGGAGGGGGGAAGCTGCCTGGTGCCGGCTGGGCTTGGCTCACGGGCACCTAGCCCGACCGCGGGCACGGTGCTCGGGGCAGGCCTCGAAGGCCAAAAGCTGCACGTTGGCCGAGGATAGTACCCGGGGAGGGCAGGCCTCAGCGGGGGGCCCGTGCGCGGAGCGGCCCGCAGCGGGTACGGTTTGGCCATGAGGCAAATGGGGCTAAGGCCATGAGCGGGACCGACCTGTCGTCTGCACGCCTGGTCCCGGTGCCCGGTGGCGAGGGTTGGCTGGCCCGCTTGACGGGGGCCGTGGTGTGGGTGCCGGGGCCCGGCCCCTCGGCGAGCGAGCTGCTCGCCGCTTGCCTGGCCGCAGCCAACCCCACTGAGCTGCTGGGCAAGGTGGGTTCCCGGCTGGCAGACCCTGAGGCTGCTCCCTGGCCTCCGTTCGCGATCATCGCGTCCCGGGGAGGCGAGCTGGTCTCGGTGGTCCACGGCCCGGTCGAGGTCGAAGTGCTCCAAGAAGGCGGCGGGGTCAAGCTGTACGGTGGCGAGGAGGTCGGGTCGTGGCTCAACCGTGCCCTGAAGGGCGTGACGGTGGTCCGGGCCGGCAAGCGGGCCGACGATGACGGCCTCGCCGACCTACGCGAGGGCGTGGTCCAGGCCAGTGGGTTCGTCCTTGGCGCCGGCCCCTCCCCTGCCCGCACGTACCGACGGGCAGAGCCCGCCGCCCACGCCCGGGCGGAGGCCGCCTCCCCCGTCGGGGCCCAAGGCGAGGCCGACGCTGGCCGACAGGTGGCTCGCCCGGCTTCGGGTAGCCCCGGGTACGAGACCGATGCGCCCACCGTGGTCGAGGTGCCACTACCAGCGGGTGCAGGTTCGATGGTGAGGGGCGTCAACTGCCCGCAGGGCCATTTCAATGACCCCCGCGACGCGTCGTGCCGGACCTGCGGGGCGCAGCTCGCGCCAGGGGAGCCCGAAGTGGTGGGGCCACGGCCCCCTCTTGGCAGGTTGACCTGGGACAACGGCGAGGTCCACGACCTGAGCGGTGCCACGCTCGTCGGGCGTGACGTGAGCCAGGACGAGGCGGTGGTGGCGGGTGAGCTGGCTGCCCTGGTCCCGGGCGGCCAGACCGACAGCATGTCGCGGGTGCACGCCGAGATCAGGGCCGATGGCTGGGACGTCCTGGTTGTCGACCGGGGTTCTACCAACGGGACTTTCATATGGGACGACAAGACCAAGGCCTGGCAGCGGCTGGTGCCCGGTGAGCCCCAGCTCCTCCGGCCCGGGACGGTGCTCGCTTTCGGCGAGCGGACGGCCACCTTCGAAGCGGTCCCCGTGCCGGTGGCCTAGGTGGCAGAAGGGCGGCGCGGGCCCGGCCCAGAGCGGGCCAGCGTACCTGAAGCCTTGCTGAATTCAGCCTGCACCCGGCCGGCGCGGGCTCTAGGGTTCTAGTCATGGCCGACAGGGAGCGTTTCGAGGAGCTGGCCATGGGCTACATGGGCTCCCTGTACGGAGCGGCCCTCCGCATGACCCGCAACCCGGCCGATGCCGAGGACCTGGTCCAGGAGACCTACCTCAAGGCCTACCGGGCTTTCGGCACCTTCGAGGAGGGCACCAACCTGAAGTCCTGGTTGTACAAGATCCTGACCAACACCTTCATCAACAACTACCGCGCCCGCCGCCGCCGGCCAGCCGAGACCGAACTGGAAGATGTCGAGGACCTCTACCTCTACCACCGCCTGGGGGGCCTGGAGGCGGCCCAGGCCGGCCGGAGCCCAGAGGACCTGGTGCTGGAACGCTTCACGGACGCCGACGTGAAGGCCGCCGTCGAGTCACTGCCCGAAGCGTTCCGCCTGGCCGTGCTGCTGGCCGACGTGGAGGGTTTTTCCTATCGCGAGATCGCCGACATAGTGGGGGTGCCCATAGGCACGGTCATGAGCAGGCTCCACCGGGGAAGAAGGGCGCTCCAAAAAGCGTTGCACAGTCTTGCTGAGGAACGGCACCTGTCCACCCCAGCCGACGTCGCCACCTAGGTGGGGACGTAGCAGACAGTCCGGGTGCGACGAGCGAGAAGTTATGGACGAAGACCAACAGCCAGCTTCAGTTCGAGCAGGTGGCCAGCCAGGGCAGGACCGTCGGGAGGGGTTGCCCGCAGGTGCCGGCCGGGAGCCCGGCGGGAGCGAGGCGCAGGGGGTGGCCTACGAACCGTGCCAGGAGGCCCTTGCGACGCTGTACACGTACCTCGACGGGGAGCTGACGCCGGACAAGAGAGCCCGGGTACAGCAGCACCTGGACGACTGCGGCCCGTGCTTCGAGGCGTTCGGTTTCGAGGCCGAGCTGAAGTCGGTGATCGCCCGCAAGTGCCAGGAGCAGGTCCCGGCTTCGCTGCGAGAGCGTGTCGCCGAGGCCCTCAGGGCGGAGGGCGCCAGCACTTGAGCACCGAGGGGAGCTTGGGGGTACGTAGCTATTTGCCTGAGAACGGTCTAGTCCTGACGAACGTTGGTGATGATCATGAGCGAACGGTCACTAGGAGGGTACAGCTTGAGCGGCGGCGAAAGGCCGTCCAAGGCGTTCGGGAGGGGCCGTACCTGTCGCCACCCTGGCTGCAACACGAAGTTGTCCATCTACAACAACGGCAAGTACTGCTTCCAGCACGAGCCCGTGGCCGTGCCACGGACACGGGGCAAGAAGATCGCTTAGGGCCAGTTGCCAGTGCCCCCGCCGGCCGGCTGAGCACGCCGATGGCGTCCCGAGCGCGCCGGTGCTGAGCGTGCCCTCCGGGGGGCTGGTCTCCTGGGAGGTGGCAGAGCGCGTCGCTACCCGCATCGCTGCCCGCCAGCCCTGGGTGCCGCCGGGACGGGTGGCGGTGCTCGAGGAGGACTTCGCCGAGCTGACCGCCGAAGCCGAGTCCTTGGTGGAAAACGAGACCGGCATCCGCTCCCAGGCCGGCCCGGCCCGGGCCCGGGTGACCGACCGGCCGGGTTGGGTGGCCGCCAACATCGTGTCTTTCCAGCGGCTGTTGCGACCTTTGACCGAGAAGTTGGAGTCCGCGCTGGAAAGGCCCGCTCCCAGCATCGGCTCGGTACCCCTGCGGCTGCCGTTGCGGGTGAGCCGCCAGCTGAACGGGGCGCAGGTCGGCCTGGTGCTCGGGTGGATGTCCACCCGGGTGCTGGGGCAGTACGACCAGCTGCTCGTGGAGGACGACCGTCCCGAGGACCAGGACATCGTCTACTACGTGGGGCCGAACATCATCGAACTGGAGGACCGCTACGGTTTCCCACCCCGCCAGTTCCGCCTCTGGCTGGCGCTCCATGAGGTCACGCACCGGGCCCAGTTCACCGGCGTGCCCTGGGCGCGCGCCCATTTCCTGGGCCTGGTCGAGTCGGTGCTGTCCGATATGGCCCCCGACCCCCGGCGCTTCGTGGAGGCTCTGAAGCGGGCGGCGGCCGAGGCCCGCGCCGGCCGTAACCCCTTCGACGAAGGTGGCCTGGTGGCCCTCCTGGCTTCTCCCGAGCAACGCGAGGCGCTCGAGCGGGTCGGTGGGTTCATGAGCCTGCTCGAAGGCCACGGGGACATCGTGATGAACCGGGCCGCCGCTGGGCGGGTCCCGCAGGCGGGTCGTTTCGCCAGCGTCCTGCGAGCCCGGCGCCAGCCCCACGGGCTGGCCAAGGTGGTGAGCTCCCTGGTCGGCTTGGACGCCAAGTTGAGGCAGTACGAGCAGGGTGAGCGCTTCGTGGAGGCGGTCGAACGGGCCGGCGGCCGGGCGCTGTTCGACCGCATCTGGCAAGGCCCCGATTGGTTGCCGAGCTTGGCCGAGATCCGCGACCCTTCCCGCTGGCTGGCGCGGGCCCAGGGGCTCGTAGCGGGCGCTTGACGACGGCGGCCGGGCCGGGAGGCGGTAGCGGCCGGGCCAGGCCGGGCTAGTCCGAGGGAGCGCTGGGCGGCGCCGGTGGCTTTTGCCCCACGTGGGTAAAGTGCGCCTCATGGACCTCATGGCCCAGGCGTGCCGCTGGAGCTGGCACCCGGGGCCGGGCCAGCGGCGGTGGCCGTCCCTGGTGGGCGACCTGCTCGGCCGTAGCCGTTTCCCCCCCGCCGGCCAGCCGGTGGTGTGCGCCGTCTCCGGGGGTGCCGACTCCCTGGCCATGTTGGCCCTGGCCGTGGCCGCCGGTTGCCGGGCGCACGCGCTGCACGTCGACCACGGCTTGCGCCCCGACAGCGACGAGGAGGCAGCGGTGGTGAAGGCTGCGGCTGACCAGCTGGGCACCACCTACGAGGACCGGGCAGTACGGGTCCGGCCGGGCCGTGACCTAGAGGCGCGCGCCCGCTCCGCCCGCTATGAGGTGCTGCCCGAGGGGGTGCTGGTCGGGCACACTGCCGACGACCAGGCCGAGACGGTGTTGCTCAACTTGCTGCGGGGGGCCGGGCTGGACGGCTTGGCCGGGATGCGCCCCCAGGGGGGTGGCCGCCGACGCGTCCAACGGCCCATCCTGGCCCTGCGGCGCCGGGAGACGGCCGCGCTGGTCGCCAGCCTCGGCTTGCCCGTGGTGGACGATGCCTCCAACCACGACCTTCGTTTCCGGCGCAACCGCCTCCGCTACGAGGTGCTCCCCTTGCTCGCGCAGGTGGCCGAGCGGGATCCGGTACCGCTGCTCGCCCGGACGGCGAGCTTGCTGGCCGAGGATGCCGACCTGCTCTCCTGCCTGGCCGAGCAGCTCGACCCTACCGACGTGCGGGAGCTGAGGTCCGCGCCCGCGCCCCTGGCCCGCAGGGCGCTGCGGGCCTGGTTGCGGCGAGGCCCGGAGCGCTACGCCCCGTCCGCGGCCGAGGTCGCCAGGGTCTGGGAGGTGGTGAGCGGCCGGGCCGTGGCCTGCCAGCTCACCGGTGGCCGGCGGGTCAGCCGCTCGGCGGGGAAGTTGAAGGTCGACCCCTCGGCTTGAGCCCCGCCAACCCTCGGCCTGCGCGTGGGCACGGTGCCATGGGCGGGCCGCTTGCCCCCGGCCTGGTAGGTTGGCCAGAGGTGGCTCTCCCCGACCGCGCCGAAGCCGTACTGCCCGAGCCAGCGCCTGGCCTGGGCGGCCCTGGCCTGGGCGGCCCCGACGCCAGCAGCCCTGGCACGGTGGCCTACACCCTGGGCCGCCCCAACATGGAGGGCGCCAACATGGAGGGCCCCAACATGGGGGACATGATGGGGGACCCCAACATGGGGGACATAGTCGTCTCAGAGGACGACATCCTCCGGAAGGTGGCCGAGCTGGGCGCCCGGATCACCGCTGACTACGCAGGCCGGCCGCCCTTGCTGGTCGGGGTGCTCAAGGGCGCGTTCGTGTTCATGAGCGACCTGGCGAGGGCCATCGACCTGCCGGTCGAGTTCGACTTCATGGCCGTGGCCTCCTACGGGAGCTCTACGACGACCAGTGGCGTGGTCCGCATCGTCAAGGACCTCGACAGCGACCTGACCGGCCGCCATGTCCTGGTGGTGGAGGACATCATCGACTCCGGCCTGACGCTCGCCTTCCTGCTGCGCAACCTGGCCGCCCGGCACCCGGCCACGCTGAGCGTCTGCGCGCTGTTGGTGAAGGAGGGCTTCCAGCCCCCGGTGCCCGAGCTCGCCTATGTCGGCTTCGAGATACCCCGCGACTTCGTTGTCGGTTACGGGCTGGACATCGGTGAGCGCTACCGCAACCTTCGCTGCGTCCGCCGCTACCGGGCGCCGTCGTAGGGCTGCCCTGTCTGTCAGGCTGGCGGGAGGAGAGCGGGCTTCCCCGTGGCGGCCTGAGCGTGGGCAACCACTAAGGTGGCACCGTGCCGTCTGCCCAGGGCCCCGACATTGACCGGATCGCGGCTGCAGTGCGCGAGATCTTGGTGGCAGTGGGCGAAGACCCTGACCGTGAAGGCTTGAAGGCCACCCCCCGCCGGGTCGCCCGCATGTACGCCGAGATCTTCTCCGGCCTTCATGAAGACCCGGGCCGGCACCTGACCGCCACCTTCGAGGCCGACCATGAAGAGCTCGTCTTGGTCCGGGACATCCCCCTTTACAGCATGTGCGAGCACCACCTGTTGCCCTGGGTGGGCAAGGCTCACGTGGCTTACATACCGGGCGAGGACGGCCGTGTCACCGGCTTGTCCAAGCTCGCTCGCCTGGTGGAGGGCTACGCCCGCAGGCCGCAAGTCCAAGAGCGCCTCACCTCCCAGGTGGCGGACACGTTGGTGAAGCAGCTCGACCCAAGGGGTGTGGTCGTCGTGGTCGAGGCCGAGCACCTGTGCATGTCCATGCGGGGGGTGCACAAGCCGGGGACCGTCACGGTGACTTCCGCAGTGCGCGGCCAGTTCCTCACCAGCCCGGCGGCCCGGGCCGAGGTGATGGGCTTGGTCCACAGCCCCCGTAGCTAGGCACCAGCACGGGGGCGCGAGGGCCGGCCGGCAGCGGGCTGCCAGCGCCCGGGGACGAGCGGGCGCCTGCCGGTAGGCTGGTGGGCGCGATGACCCTTGTGATGGGTGTGCTCAACGTCACCCCGGACTCGTTCTATGACGGCGGCCGCTGGGCGGGCCCCGACGAGGCAGTGGCGCACGGGCTGGCCATGGTGGCCCAAGGGGCGGACATCGTCGACGTAGGGGGGGAGTCGACCCGGCCCGGGGCACAGCCCGTCCCGGTCCGCGAAGAGCTACGCCGCGTGGTCGGGGTGACGAGGGCACTGGCCCAGTGCCTGGGCGGGAGGGCCAGGATATCCATAGACACGAGGAAGTGGCCGGTGGCCGAAGCCGCGTTGGAGGCGGGGGCGACCATCATCAACGACATATCGGCCTCGCTGTGGCCGCTGGCGGCCGCCTCGGGTGCCGGCTGGGTCGCCATGCACATGCGGGGCGAGCCGGCCACCATGATGTCGCTGGCCCGCTACGACGACGTCTTTGCTGAGGTGCGCGACTTCCTGGTGGCCCGTGCCGGCCAGGCGGCGGAAGCTGGGGTCGAAGAGATCTGGGTTGACCCCGGCTTCGGCTTCGCCAAGACCACTGCCCACAACTTGGTGCTGTTGGCCCGCTTGCCCGAACTGGTGGCCGCGGTGGGGTGGCCGGTGCTGGTCGGCATATCCCGCAAGCGTTTCACCGGCGTGCTCGCCTCGGGTCGCGAAGACGAGCCGGCACCGGTGCAGGACCGCCTGGAGGGTTCGCTGGCGGGCGCGGTGTGGGCCATGTCCTGCGGCGTGGAGGTCGTGCGCGTCCATGACGTGGGGCCAACGGTGGACGCAGCCAAGCTGGTGGGCGCCAGGTGACGGCCAATCTGCGCGGCCGGTGGGCGGCGGGCATCAAGCCTCGGTACTTCACCTGGGTCATCAAAGACAAGCTGGCCGCCTGCGAGCGGCCCGGGGGCCACGCCCGCAACCACCGCAAGGTACGCCGGCGCGAGGAGATCCTCTGGCTGAAAGCTCAGGGGTTCAACCGGGTGGTCTCCCTTCTGCCTTCCCCCCACAACCTGTACGCCTACGAGGAGGAGGGCCTTTCGTGGTCGCACGTCCCCTTTGCCAGCCACGACGACCCCAGCGTGGTGCTCCCCGACCTCTACGGGCAGCTGCGGGCCTGGTTGCGGGACGAGCGGGTGGTGGTGCACCAAGAGGAGGTGAACGACCGCCTGATGGGTGTGGTGGCCGGGTACCTGCACTGGTGCGGGCTCGTCCCCGAGGGCGCCCAGGCCATTGCCATCGTGGAGAGGCTGTTCGGCCGCCAGATGGGCAGCGACGGGCGGGAGCTGGTGACCCTGGTCCCGGGCCTGCCCAAGCCCGGCCAACCCGCCCCGGCCGCCGGTGCCTGAGCTGGCCGGGCCGGACGGCCCCGAAGGCGGCCCGCCAGCCAGCTCTCTTGGCCCGCGCCGGGCAGACCGGGTCGAGCTGGTAGGGCTGCGCTTCCTCGGCACTCACGGGGCCTTGCCGGAGGAGCGGCGGCGCCCCCAGCCGTTCGAGGTGGACCTGGCTGTTGTCACCGACCTGCAGCCCGCCGGCCGCAGCGACCGGCTCTGTGACACCGTGGACTACGCAGCGCTGTGCGAGGTGGTGAAGGGGGTCATCGAGGGGCCGCCCGTCTCGTTACTGGAGCGCCTGGCCGAACAGGTGGCCGACCAGGTGCTCGCCCTGGCCGGTGCCGGCGCCCGGGTGCTGGTCACGGTGCGCAAACCCCACGCCCCCCTGGCTGCCCAGTTCGCGTCGGTGGCGGTGCACATCGAGCGGCCATGACGGCTCGGGCGCGCCGGGCGTTCCTCTCCCTGGGGAGCAACCTGGGCGACCGGTGGCGCTACTTGCGGGAGGCGCTCGACTGCTTGCCCGATGTGACCGCAGTCTCGCCTGTCTACGAGACCGAGCCCGTGGGTGGCCCGCCGGGCCAGCCGCGTTACTTGAACCTGGTCGCCGAGCTGCTCACCGAGGCGTCACCCCGCCAGCTGCTGGAAGCAGCCCGGGCCGCTGAGGCCCAGGCGGGCCGGGAGCGAGGCACCCGCTGGGGGCCGCGCACCCTTGACGTGGACGTGCTTTTGGTGGGCGACCTGCGCGTCGAGGAGCCCGACCTGGTGGTGCCCCACCCCCGCATGTGGCAGCGGGGCTTCGTGCTCGTCCCGTTGGCCGACCTGGCGCCTGAGGTCGTGAGAGGCCGGCTCACGCCCGGACTGGCAGCCGGGGTGTCGCCCGCCGGTACCATCAGGTGACCCCATGAAAGTAGCCCACGAACCGGCAGAGGTGCGCGCCTTGCTCGACCAGGCCCGCTCAGAGGGCCGCCGCACCGGCCTCGTCCCCACCTTGGGCGCCTTGCACGCAGGCCACCGTTCGCTGGTGCGGAGGGCCGCGGCCGACTGCGACTTCGTCGTGGTCAGCGTGTTCGTCAACCCCCTCCAGTTCGGCCCCGGCGAGGACTTCGGCTCCTACCCTCGGGACCTGGAAGGGGACTGCGCCCAGGCCGAGGAGGCGGGCGCGCACTTGGTGTTCGCCCCCTCGCAGGAGGCCATGTACCCGGTGCCGCCCCTCACCACCGTGAGGGTCGAGCGCCTGAGCTCTGTTTTGGAGGGGCGGTCCCGGCCCGGGCATTTCGATGGCGTTGCCACGGTGGTGACCAAACTGTTCGCCATAGCCGGCCCCTGTGCGGCCTACTTCGGCGAAAAGGACTACCAGCAGCTGCTGGTGGTCCGCCGGCTGGTGACGGACTTGTCCCTGCCTGTGGTGGTGGTCGCCTGCCCGACCGTCCGTGAACCCGACGGCCTGGCCCTGTCCAGCCGCAACCGCTATTTGAGCCCGCCCGAGCGCGCTGCCGCCCCCGTGCTTTACTGGGCCTTGTTGGCGGGCAAGCGCGCCATCGAAGAGGAAGGGGCCACCGACCCCGCTCAGGTAAGGGCGGCCATGCGGGCCGTTGCCGGGCGCGAGCCGCTCCTGGCGCTCGACTACGCCGAGGTGGCCAGCCCCGAAGACCTGTCGTCCCCCGCAACCATCACCGCCGAGGTGAGGTTGCTCATCGCTGGGCGGCTGGGGCGTGCCCGGCTCATCGACAACGTCTCCGCCACGCCCCCCGGGACGGAGGCCTGAGCATGCTCATGGCCGTCGACGTGGGCAACACCCAGGTAGTGGTCGGGTTGTTCGGCACCGGGCCGGGTGGGCAAGCCGGGGACCTGGCCTATCATTGGCGGGTCAACACCCAGCCGGCGTACACGGCGGACGAGCTGGCCCTGCAGGTGGCCCAGCTGCTGGCCCTGGACGGCTTGACCCTGGGGGTGGTGAGCGGGGTAGTCGTTGCTTCCGTCGTGCCACCCGTGCAAGAGGCGTTGCGCCAGCTGACCAGCCAGCGCCTGGGCGTCCCTTTGGTGGTGGTCGGGCCCGGCACCCGCACCGGGGTCAACATCCTGGTGGACAACCCCCGCGAGGTGGGCGCGGACCGCATCGCCGACGTGGTGGCCGCCTTCGAGCGCTTCGGGGGCCCCACGATCGTGGTGGACTTCGGGACGGCGACCAACTTCGAGGTCGTGTCGGGACGGGGAGAGTACATAGGCGGCCTTCTTTTCCCCGGGCTGGACGTCTCCCTCAACGCCCTGACCACCCGGGCCGCCCTGCTGCCGAAAGTGGAGATCGCCGCCCCCCGGCACATTTTGGGCAAGAACACCGTGGAGCAGCTCCAAGCGGGGGTGTTCTACGGTTTTGGCGCCCTGGTCGACGGCGTCTGCCAGAAGCTCGAGGCTGAGGTAGGCCCGGCCACGGTGGTTGCCACCGGCGGCCTGGCTCCCTTCTTGTTGCCCGCGGCCACCTGCATAGACCACCATGAGCCCTGGCTCACCCTCTACGGGCTGCGCAGCATATACAACCTCAACCTCTCCGATGGCTGACACCCCTCCTTACCGTTTCGACAAAACTGCTTCGGCCGCACAGCTGCAGGAGGGGTACCTCGACTTGGCGGCGGGCTCTGGCTCGGGCCAGGTGGTCACGGTGGCGGGACGGGTCATGCTGCGGCGGGAGATGGGCAAACTGACCTTCGCCACCCTCACCGACTGGACCGGCTCGGTCCAGCTCTTTGCCGGGGCCGGCTGGACCGACCGCTTCGACGCCTTCAACAAGATCTCCCTGGGGGACTGGGTGGGCGCCACTGGCGAGGTGGTCCGCACCCGTACCGGGGAGCTGTCGGTGCAGGTCCGCAGCTGGCAACTGCTGGCCGAGGCCCGGCACAGCTTCGGGGACAAATGGCGGGGCGTCGCCGATGTCGACACCCGCTACCGGCAGCGTTACGTGGACATGTGGGCCAACGAGGGCTCCCGCCAAGCCATCTTGGTGCGCAGCCGGGCCGTGTCGGTACTGAGGCGGTTCTTGGAGGACCGGGGCTTTGTCGAGGTGGAGACCCCGGTGTTCCACCCGGTGCCCGGAGGCGCTACGGCCAAGCCGTTCGTGACCCACCACAACGCCTTGGGCACCGACTTGTACTTGCGCATCGCCCTGGAGCTGTACCTGAAGCGCCTGGTCGTCGGCGGGTTGGAGCGTGTTTTCGAAATAGGCCGCGTGTTCCGCAACGAGGGCCTGTCCCCCCGGCACAACCCCGAGTTCACGATGCTCGAGCTCTACCAGGCTTACGCGGACTACCACGACATGATGGAACTGACCGAGCAGATGGTCGCCCACGTGGCTCGCCAGGTGGCCGGCCGGACGGAGCTGACCTACGGCGGCCGGCCCCTTGACCTCACCCCGCCCTGGCGGAGGGCCACCTTGCTGGAGCTGGTGGCCGAGCGCACTGGCCACGAGCTGAGCCTCCAGATGGGGGCCGACGAGCTGCGCCGCCGGGCGGCAGCTTTGGGGGTGCCAGTGCAAGCCGCCTGGGGCCCGGGCAAGGTGGTGCTGGAGGTGTACGAGAAGACGACCGAGCCCAGCTTGTGGGGCCCGGTGTTCGTGATGGACTACCCCAAGGAGGTGTCGCCCTTGGCCCGCGACCACCGCCGGTGCCCAGGGCTGGTGGAGCGCTTCGAGGCTGTGGTTGCTGGCCGGGAGCTGGCTAACGCGTTCTCCGAGCTCACCGACCCGGACGAGCAACGGGCCAACTTCGAGGCTCAGGCCCGGGCGCGAGCCGGAGGCGACGAAGAGGCGATGCCCCTGGACGAGGACTTCCTCCGGGCGCTCGAGTACGGCCTGCCCCCGACGGGCGGGTTGGGGGTGGGCGTCGACCGCCTGGTCATGCTGCTGACCGGGGCCGAGGCGATACGCGACGTCATCGCCTTCCCCACCCTGCGCCCAGCCCCCGGCACCTGAGCCCAGCCCCCGGCACCTGGGCTCCCGCCCCGGCGCCCCGGGCTTGGCCGGGCCCTTCCTGGTAACCCCCGGGCCGCCCGCCAGCCGGGCCGCCCGTCAGCCGGCCCGCACGGCGAGGTCGTCCAGCAGCCGGTGGGCCAGGCCGGCCAGGGTCTCTCTCACCTGGGAGTCCCCTCCGAAGGCCCGTGCCGGCGCGCCGTCGGTGCTGAGGGGCCCGGCCATGGGCACCGCCAGTGCCTCGGCCGCCAGGTCTGCCCAGCGCCGGCCCTCGGTGATGGAGCTGCCCACCGCGCCGGTGGACAGGACCAGGTCGCGTGCCTTGGCCAGCTCGGGCAGCTCCAACGGCCCTCCTAGGAGAGCAGCCAGCTCCGGGCCGGTCGTAGGGTCGGCCAGGGCCCTGATCACGGGCAACGTGTAGGTGCCCTCGAGCATGTCATGGCCAGCCGGCTTGCCCAGCTCTTCTTCGGTGCAAAGCAGGTCGCGCACGTCGTCCCAGATCTGGAAGGCCATCCCGAAGGCATGGCCGAAGCGGGACAGGGCTTCGACCTCGGCGGGCGAGGCCCCGGCCACCAAGGCGCCGATGCGGGCGGAGGCGGAGAGCAAAGAGGCGGTCTTGGCCGAGATGGCTTCGAGGTAGGCGCTCTCGGGCCGGGCCATGGTGTAGGCGTAACGGAGCTGGCTCATCTCGCCCTGGCAGAGCTTGCCTATGGTCCGGGCCAGCACCCGCACCACCTCGGTCCCCAGCCCGGCGGCAATCTCCGAAGCGCGGGCCAGGAGGAAGTCCCCGGCCAGCACGGCGACGAGGTTGCCCCACCGAGCATTGGCGCTCTCCACGCCCCGGCGCGAAGAAGCTTCGTCTATCACGTCGTCGTGGTACAGCGACCCCATGTGGACCAGCTCGACGGAAATGGCCCCGAGGACGAGGTCCTCCTCCACGTCGGGGGAGGGGGCGCTCATCGCTGGCCTGCAGGTCGAGGCGGCCGCCAGGAGCAGCGCGGGGCGAAGGCGCTTGCCCCCCGCATCGACCAGGTGCCCTGCCACCTGGGACAAGAAGGGCTCGGGCGACTCGACCGCTTCCCGCAGCCCGACCTCCACCTTGGTCAGCTGGTAGTCCAAGGCGGGAAGGTGGAACAGCTCCCAGACGTTCACTACTTGACGATACGCCAGCGAGGCACCCGAGCACGAACCGTGGGGAGGACCTCACGTCCGGCCGCCGGGCCCGGCCGCCGGTCCCGCTGCTGAGCTGAAGTTGGGTGCGACAGGTACACTGGAGCTGCAGAGAGCCGAAAGAAAGGGCACAGATGACTTGCACGGGGAGCCGAGGCAACGCTGAGCGGGCGGTGTGCTGCACCGCCATGGCGTTGCTCGTCACACCCCTGGCTACCAAGCCCCTGGCCACCGAGGAGGCAACCAGCCTTGTTTGAGCGCTTCACTGACCGGGCCCGAAGGGTCTTGGTGCTGGCCCAAGAAGAGGCGCGGATGCTCAACCACAACTTCATCGGGACCGAGCACATCCTCCTCGGGCTCATCCACGAGGGCGAGGGCGTGGCGGCCAAGGCGCTTGAATCACTCGGCATCAGCCTCGAAGCCGTGCGGGAAAAAGTCGAGGAGACAATCGGGCCAGCGGGGTCGGCCAGCACCGGTTCCCCGCCGTTCACCCCGAGGGCCAAGAAGGTGCTCGAGCTCTCCTTGCGGGAGGCTCTCCAGCTGGGCCACAACTACATCGGCACCGAGCACATGCTCCTAGGCTTGGTGCGCGAGGGCGAGGGCGTGGCTGCCCAGGTGCTCGTGAGCCTGGGCGCGGACCTGGGCCGGGTGCGCCAGCAGGTGATCCAGCTGCTGTCGGGCTACCAGTCCCCCGGGCCAGAGAAGGCAACCGCGGGGACGGCCCCGAGCGCGGGGCCGGACGTGCCGGCGGGCAGCCCGGTGCTGGACCAGTTCGGCCGCAACCTCACCCAGTTGGCTCGTGAGCGCAAGTTGGACCCGGTGATCGGGCGCGAGCGCGAGATCGAGCGGGTCATGCAGGTCCTGTCCCGCCGGACCAAGAACAACCCGGTGCTGATCGGGGAGCCCGGGGTGGGCAAGACGGCCATAGTAGAGGGGCTCTCCCAGCGCATCGTGGCCGGTGAGGTCCCCGAGACGCTGCGCGGGAAGCAGCTGTACACCCTGGACCTGGGTGCTTTGGTGGCGGGTTCCCGCTACCGGGGCGACTTCGAGGAACGGCTGAAGAAGGTCCTGAAGGAGATCCGGACCCGCGGCGACATCATCTTGTTCATCGACGAGCTGCACACCCTGGTTGGCGCGGGGGCCGCCGAGGGGGCCATCGACGCGGCTTCCATCCTGAAGCCGATGCTGGCCCGGGGTGAGCTGCAGACCATCGGTGCGACGACCCTCGACGAGTACCGCAAGCACCTGGAAAAGGACGCTGCCCTCGAACGGCGTTTCCAGCCCATCAAGGTCGAGGAGCCGTCGCTGGCCCACACGATAGAGATCCTGAAGGGCCTGCGGGACCGCTACGAGGCTCACCACGGGGTGACGATCACCGACCAGGCGGTGGTGACCGCGGCCAACCTGGCCGACCGTTACATCGCTGACCGCTACCTGCCGGACAAGGCGATCGACCTCATCGACGAGGCGGGCAGCCGCCTGCGCATCCGGCGGATGTCAACTCCCCCGGACTACAAGGCCATCGAGGAGGAGATCGCCAAGACGAGGAAGGACAAGGAGATCGCCATCGAGCGGCAGAACTTCGAGCAGGCCAAGCGGCTGCGCGAGAAGGAAGAGGAGCTGTTGCAGCGCAAGGCGGCCAAGGAGCAAGAGTGGCGGGCGGAGGGTGTGGACCTCTTTGACGTGGTCGACGAGGAGGTCATTGCCGAGGTGCTGGCCAACTGGACAGGCATCCCCGTCTACAAGCTGACCGAAGAAGAGACCTCCAAGCTCTTGCGCATGGAAGACGAGCTCCACAAGAGGATCATCGGCCAAGACGACGCCCTGAAGGCCGTTTCCCAGGCCATCAGGCGGACCCGGGCGGGCCTGAAGGACCCCAAGCGGCCCAGCGGGTCGTTCATATTCCTCGGCCCCTCGGGTGTGGGCAAGACCGAGACGGCCAAGGCGTTGGCGGAGTTCCTCTTCGGGGACGAGTCCGCGCTGGTCCAGCTGGACATGTCCGAGTACATGGAAAAGCACACGGTGAGCCGGCTGGTGGGCTCGCCTCCGGGCTACGTGGGCTACGAAGAGGGAGGCCAGCTGACCGAGGCGGTCCGCCGCAAGCCGTTCTCCGTGGTGCTGTTCGACGAGATCGAAAAGGCCCACCCTGACGTCTTCAACGCTTTGCTCCAGATCCTGGAGGACGGGCGGCTGACCGATGCCCAGGGCCGGACCGTGGACTTCAAGAACACGGTCATAATCATGACCTCCAACCTGGGCACGGCTGACCTGCGCAAGGCTCAGGTCGGTTTTGCCAAAGCCGACTCGGCGGTCACCTACGAGAAGATGAAGGCCAAGGTCCACGAGGCCCTCAAGCAGCACTTCCGTCCCGAGTTCTTGAACCGCATCGACGACGTCATCGTGTTCCACGAGCTGACCAAGGACGAGGTCACCGAGATCATCGACCTCATGACCGCCCGCGTGCGGGCCCAGCTCGAGGCCCAAGGCATCGGGGTGGAGCTGACCCGAGCCGCCAAGTACCTGATCGTGGAGAAGGGCTACGACTCGATGATGGGTGCCCGGCCGCTGCGGCGTGCGCTGCAGCGCCTGGTCGAGGACCCGCTCAGCGAGAAGATCCTGTGGAAGGAGTTCCGAGCCGGGGACACGGTGATCGTGGACGCCGAGAACGGCGAGGTCACCTTCCGGGCCATGGAGCACTTCGAGCCGCCCCCGGTCGAGATGGCCGGGGCCGGCAGCAGCGACTAGCACCGCTCGGCGGGCTCGGCTAGTTGAGGCCTGGTGCCAGCTTCGGGCTGGCGATGGCAGTAGCCACAGGCGGCCTGTTGCTGGCTGCCTGTGGGGCCAGCGTCGTCGTCAGGGTAGACGTGGCGGCCCTTGGTGGTGGGTCGGTGACCCTCACGGTCAGCCTCCCCCGGGGCACCGCCAGCCAGGTGGAAGACCTTCGGGCCGGGTTGCCCACCACTGACCTGCGCCAAGCTGGATGGTCGGTGACAGGTCCCCTCCCCGGGCCGCACGGGTCCGAGGTGGTCCGGGCCAGCCACCGCTTCTCCCGTCTGTCGCAAGTGCCCGCCTTGGTGGCGGACCTGGCCGGTAGCGGCCCCGAGGGCCACCGTCCGTTCCGCTTGGCGGTGGTCGGGCACAAGGGCTGGCTGGTCGACCGTTACGTGGCCACTGGCCTGGTGGACCTGCGCTGCGGGCTGTCCTGTTTCGGCGACCCCGACCTGGCCGCCCGGGTGGGCTACGCCCTGGGGCTGCCCCCCGGGGAAGTGGCTCGCCTGGTGGGGCCGCGCCCCGCTCGGGAGCTCGCCTTTCGCTTCGAGGTCCTCCTGCCAGGGACGGCTGGGCCCACCGACGCGGCCTGGGAGCAGGCCAAGGCCGACCGGGAGAGCCTGCTCGTCTGGCAGCCGGATCTCGGCCGTGCCTCGGTCATCAGCGCTTCCAGCCGGCTGGTGCACACCGCGGCCCTCGAGCAGCTGGCCATCGCCTTGGCCGCTGCGGCCGGGTTGGTGCTGGCCACCCCTACCTACCTGTTGTGGCGCCGGCATCGTCCCCCAGGCCGGGCCCCAGGGGCGGGGAGGCCCCGGGCCAAGGCGGGCGGGCGACGGAGGGGCTAGGTCGGCGCCACCTGCCGGTGCCCCGTCGCCACGGCCCGTAACCGTCATTGGCCCGGCCTAACCTGGCCGGCTCGTGGGCCAGCAACGCAGCGCGTACCGGTGCCAGAGCTGCGGCGTCCTCCAAGCGCGTTGGTCGGGCCGCTGCGGCTCCTGCGCCCAATGGAACACCCTGGTCGAGGTGCCGGCCGGCAGCCCCGATGCCAACCGGCAGGGCGGGCGCCGGGCTGCCAGCTCCACCCAGGCCGTCGCCCTACAGGACGTGAGCGCCAGCGCCGCTTGCCCGCGGCCGACGGGTATCGGCGAGCTCGACCGGGTACTGGGCGGCGGCCTCCTGCCCGGTTCTGCCACCCTCATCGGAGGAGAGCCGGGCACGGGGAAGTCAACGCTGCTCCTCCAGGCCATGGCGGCCCTGGCCTCCTCGGGTAGCAAGTGCCTACTGGTGGCCGCCGAGGAGGCAGCCCACCAGGTGCGCAGGCGGGCGCAGCGGCTAGGGGCCGATGTCGCCGGCGTCTTCGTGCTGGAGGCCACCGTGCTGCCCGCAGTCGAAGAAGCCATTTGCAACCTGGCTCCCGACGTCGTCGTGGTGGACTCGGTGCAGGCTGTGAGCGACCCGGCCATCAGCTCCCCACCGGGGTCGCTGGCCCAGGTACGCGGCTGTGCCCAGGCCCTGGTGGGCCTGGCCAAGGCCAGGGGGACGGCCCTGGTCCTGGTGGGGCATGTGAACAAGGAGGGTGCCTTGGCCGGCCCCCGGGTGCTGGAGCACCTGGTGGACACCGTCCTCACCTTCGAGGGGGACCGGTACCTGGCCCTGAGGGCGCTGCGGGCGGTCAAGCACCGCTTCGGCCCTACCGGGGAGACTGGCTTGTTCGAGATGGGGGAGCACGGCCTGTCCAGCGTCGCTGACCCAAGCGCCCTGTTCCTCGGCGACCGGCTCAAGGGGGCACCTGGCTCGGCGGTCACGGTCACGCTTGAAGGCCACCGCCCGGTGCTGGTGGAGGTGCAGGCCTTGGTCGGCCGGGCCGCCGCGGTGCCCCGCCGGTCGGTGACTGGCCTCGACCCCAACCGGGTAGCCCTGCTGGTGGCCGTCTTGGACCGCCGGGCAGGGGTGAGGGTGAGCGACCGCGACATCTATGTCTCGGTCGCGGGCGGGGCCCGGGCCTACGAGCCCGCGGCTGACCTGGCCATCTGCTTGGCCCTGGCCTCGTCTTTTTTCGGCACCGCCCTGCCCCCCGAGATGGTCGCCCTGGGTGAGGTGGGCCTGGGCGGGGAGCTCAGGCAGGTGACAGCCCTCACCCGGAGGCTGACGGAGGCTTCCAGGCTCGGCTTTCGTTCCGCGCTGGTCCCCGCTTCGACCGCCAGCGAACGCAACTGCCAGCCGCGGGCCGGCCCGAGCGGGGCGCCCCGGCCCTCCTCCTTGCACTTGCAGCACGCCGCGGCACTGGCCGAGGCAGTGGGCTGCGTGGTGAGGCCGCCGGCGCCCCTCCAGCGGCCGAGCGCCGCTCATGAGCCGGCGCGCCATGAGTTAACATCAGCCGGTGCCAGAACGCCTGAGCGTGGCCATGATCGAGGCCCTTACGCTCGCCGCCCCCGGTGGCCCGCTGCGGGAGGGCCTTGACCGGATCCTGCAAGCCAACCTGGGCGCCCTCATCGTGGTCGGGGACGGCCCCGAGGTGCTCTCCATCTGTTCCGGCGGCTTCCTGCTGGACGCCGAGTACACCCCCCAGCGGCTGTCGGAGCTGGCCAAGATGGACGGGGCTATCATCCTGGCCGCTGACGCCAGCCGCATCGCCCGGGCCAACGTCCACCTGGTGCCCAGCCCGGTGGCCACCTCCGAGACCGGTACCCGGCACCGGACGGCCGAGCGGGTGGCCCGCTCTCTGGACGTGCCCGTCATCACCGTCTCGGAGGACCTCTCGGTCATATCGGTCTACCGGGGGCCGCACAAGCGCCAGCTCGCCCCCATCACCCGGCTCCTCGGCCGGGCCAACCAGGCGCTGCAGACCCTGGAGCGCTACCGCGACCGCCTGGACATCGTCACCAACGCCCTGTCTGCCCTGGAGGTCGAGGACATGGTGACCATGAGGGACGTCGTTACCGTCCTCCAACGCACCGAGATGGTCCGGCGGATCGCGGAGGAGGTCGACGGCTACAGCGTCGAACTGGGTGCCGACGGCCGCCTGGTGCGCCTCCAGCTGGACGAGATGCTGGCCAACGTGGACGACGAGCGGCGCCAGGTCCTGCGCGACTACTTGCCCAACAGCGCCGAATGGGGCGTGGACGAAGCATTGGACGCCCTGGCCGAGCTTTCCACCGAGAGCCTGCTCGACCTGAAACGGGTGGCGAGCGTGCTGCAGATGGCCAACAGCGACCTGGAGACGCCGCTGCACCCCCATGGCTACCGGCTGCTGTCGAAGATCCCCCGCCTGCCCAGCCAGGTGGCCAACAACATCGTCTCCCGCTACGGAGGCCTGCAGGAGATCCTGCGGGCGACCGTAGAAGACCTGGACGAGGTCGAGGGCATCGAGCCGACCGGCGCCCGGTTCGTCAAAGAGGGGCTGGCCCGCCTGGCCGAGACGAGCATCTTGGACCGCCTGGGCTGAGCCTCTGCCCCGGCCGTGCTGGGCCCTCGCCCGCCGCTGTGGCTGTAGAGGCCGGCACCAGGTGCTGCGGGCCCAGGAAGTGGTTGGCCAGGCTCAGGCTCAACGGGCGCGCTGCTCCAACCGTTCCCGGTTGAGGATCCGGTACCGGCGGTCGGCCTGCTCGACCCAGCCCAGGCGGCAGAACGCGGCCAGGGCTTTGTTCACCCGTTCCCGGGACGCGCCCACCAAGCCAGCCAGCTCTTCTTGGGTTATGGGCAGGACGAACTCGTCCGAGCCGCCAGCCAGCTCCAAGAGCCGCTTGGCGGTGCGGCCGGTCACGTCCAGGAGCATGGCGTCCGCCAAGGCGTCGTCGGCGGCCCGGAGCCGGCCGGCCAACAGCTCGACCACGTCCCACAGCAGCTCCGGCCGGGCCTCGAGCTCGGCCCGCACCGCCTCGAAACCGATCTTGAGGACCTGGGAACGTCCCAGGGCACGCGCCGACGCGGAGCGAGGGGCACCGTCGAACAGGGGCATCTCGCCGAACAGGTCGCCTGGTTCCATCAAGGCGACCAGGGACTCCCTGCCGTCGGGGGACCGCCGCCCGATGCCGACCCGGCCGGAGCGGACGACGTAGAGAGCGTCGGCTGGCTCGCCCTGCTCGAAGAGGACCTCGTTGCGGGCCAGCCTGGCCACGGAGGACTTCTTCGCCACCCGGTGCAGGGCGTCCTCAGAGAACGACGAGAACAGCTCCGAGCGCGCCAGCAAGGGCACTACCTCCATGGGGCTGACCTTAGCCGGAGGAGGCTTGGGCGGATTGGCACGCTGGCACTAGTCAGCTGGATCGACGCCTCGGGACAGCGTACCCTGGTAGTAGCTCTGGTAACGGTCCTCGAGGAACATCCGGGAGAAGCATGGCATTCGACGTCGGAGACAAAGTGGTTTACCCCCATCACGGGGCGGCGGTCGTGGAGAAGCGGGAGATGCGCTCGGACTTCGGCGAGCAGCGGGAGTACCTGGTGCTCCGGCTGGCCTACGGCGACCTCACCTTGAAGGTGCCCGTGGAGTCGACCGCCGAAGTCGGCATCCGGGAGGTCATCAACGACGAGGAGGTCGAGGAGGTGTTCGCCGTCCTGCGCAAAAAGGACGTGCGGATGCCGACGAACTGGTCCCGGCGCTACAAGAACCACGTGGAGAAGCTCAAGTCCGGTGACATCTACCAGGTAGCTGAGGTCGTCCGTAACCTCTCCAACCGGGACAAGGACAAGGGGCTCTCGGCCGGCGAAAAGAGGATGCTCAACCGGGCCAGGCAGATCCTGGTCTCGGAGCTCACTTTCGCTATCGGTGTCTCTGAGGCAGAGGCGGAGAAGAAGCTCGACGAAGCCCTCCCCTGACGGGCTTGTGACCTGGCCCTGAACCGTCCAACCTGTGGCCGACCCGTTCCCTGGTCCCGTGTGGGCGGTGGTGGTGGCAGCCGGCAATGGCGCGCGCTTTGGCGGCCACAAGCAGTTCGCGCTGCTGGCTGGCCGGCAAGTGGTCGACTGGTCATTGGAAGCGGCCCGGCGCGCCTGCGGCGAGGGCAATGTGGTGCTGGTGGTCCCGCCCGAGCTGGTCGGCTCCTGCCAGGGGAGGGCCAGCCAGGTGGTGGCCGGCGGGCAGACCCGGGCGGAGTCGGTCCGAGCCGGTTTGGCGGCTGTGCCCCAGCACGCCGAGGTCGTGGTCGTGCACGACGCTGCCCGCCCGCTCTCGCGTCCCCAGACCTGGCAGGCCGTGATCGAAGCGGTGGCCCAAGGGGCCGACGGGGCGGTGCCCTGCGTGCCGGTGGCCGACACGATCAAGCAGCGGCAAGCCGACGGCCGCCTGGTCACGTTGCGCCGGGAGGACCTGCTGGCGGCCCAGACCCCCCAGGCCTTCCGGGCCGGGGTGCTGCGGTCTGCCCACGCCGGCGGGGGCGACGCCACCGATGACGCTGCCTTGGTCGAGGCCATGGGCGCCAGGGTGGTGAGCACGCCCGGCGACCCGGGCAACTTGAAGCTGACCACCCGGCTCGACCTGGCACTGGCGGAGGCGGCCTTGGCCAGGACCGGTGGCGGTGAGCAGCCATGACCCTCAGGGTGGGCCAGGGCTTTGACATCCACCCCTTCAGTGACGCCCCCGGCCGGCCGCTCGTCCTCGGCGGGGCCCGGTTCGAGGGCCGGGGGCTCCAGGGCCATAGCGACGGCGACGTAGTCTGCCACGCCATCGCCGATGCCCTCTTGGGCGCGGCGGGCCTGGGCGACATCGGCGCCCTTTTCCCCGATGCCGACCCCGCCCTGGAAGGTGCCGACAGCCTTGGCCTGCTGGCCGAGGTGGTGGCCAAGCTGGCCCCTCGCTGGGAGGTGGCCAACGTCGATTGCACTGTCATCGCCGAGACGCCCCGTCTGGCTGGCCGCCGGGAAGAGCTGCAGGCCCGGTTGGCCGGTGTCATCGGGGCACCGGTGTCGCTGAAGGCCAAGCGGGGAGAAGGCCTTGGTGCCCTCGGCCGCAAAGAGGGCATTGCCTGCCTGGCAGTAGCCCTCATCCGGCAAAGGTGAAGCGGCCCGGCCACCGGCCCCCCCGGGAGCCAGCTGGCCTGGGGGGCACCCAGGTCGAGGGTTACCACGCCGTTCGCGAGCTGCTAGTCGCCGGGAGGCGACGCCTCCGGGAGCTGTGGGTGGCTGGGGGGCCCGCTCCCCGGCCCGCGCTGGCCCAGCTGGCAGAGCTGGCCCGCCAGCGAGGCGCCCTCGTCAAGGTGGCATCGCCCGCGGCCCTGGCCCAGGTGGCCCGTACCGACGCGGCCCAGGGCGTGGTCGCCTGGGCCGAGGAGCTGGAGCCGGTCCCCCTGGAGGCCCTGTTGGTGCCGGGGGCCGGTGCCCAGCCGGTGCTGCTCGTGGTGCTGGACGGGGTCACCGACCCGGGCAACTTGGGCTCCGTGCTGCGCAGCGCCGCTTGTGCCGGTGCCACCGGCGTGGTGGTGGGCCGCCACCGGGCCGCACCGTTCACCCCGGCCGCTATGAAGGCGGCTGCCGGCGCCGTCGAGCACCTCGCCGTGGCCCAGGTCCCGGGGGTGCCCGCGGCCCTGAGGGAAATAGCCCGGGCCGGGGTGTGGGTGGTAGGCCTGGACCCGGCCGGCGACCAGGACCTGTGGTCCGTTGCCGTGCTCGACCGTCCGCTGGCGCTGGTGCTCGGCTCCGAGGGCCGAGGGCTGTCGCGCCTGGCCCGGGAACGCTGTGAGGTGGTGGCCCGTATCCCCCAGCCCGGGCCCCTCCCGTCCCTGAACGTGGCGGCCGCCGCGGCGGTGGCCTGCTTCGAGGTGGCGCGCCAGCGCTCCGGGGCCTGAGCGGGTGGGGCCAGCGGCTGCACCGCCCGTTGACGGGCCGGCTGCCGGCTGGCCCGAGCGTCGGCCGGGCGAGCCCGGGAGGAGGATCGAACTCCTATCGCCTGATTACAAGGCAGGTGCTCTGCCGTTGAGCTACCCGGGCGAGCCGTCCCTACCCAAGAGCATGCCCCAACGCGGAGCCAGCGCGCCACGTGCCGACGAGCCATGGCCAGGCGCGCCGTGGGCTGGGATAGTGGTGCCGGTGGCCGGGCTCGGCGGTTGCTTGACCACGGGCCCAGCAGGTGGCAGGGTGGGCCGGATGGCACTTCGTGAGCGAGACCGTGAGATCCTGGACGTCGAACGGGGTTGGTGGCTGGAAGGGCGCACCAAGAGCGAGGTCGTGCGCACGCGCCTCGGCCTGTCCTTGGCCCGTTACAACCAGCTGCTCGGTGGGCTGGTCGAGGACGCCGAGGCCGAGTCCTACGACCCGCTCCTCGTCCGCCGGTTGCGGCGCGCCCGCTACGAGAGGCGAGGGGCCAAGATGGGGGGCATGTCGGCGCGCGGCCGTCGCCGCCGGTGAGCACCCCAGGCTCACCGGGCGGCACTGGAGCTGAGGGGAGCGCACCGCGCGGTGGCCCCGCGCCCCCTGCCCTCCGGCCCTGGCGGGCTGTCCTTGTCGTGGTGGTGGGTGTCGTCGTAGGGGTAGTGGTACTGGCCCGGATGGGCGGCACCCACCGGAGCGCGGCCGCTACCACCACGGCCCACCACCCCACCACCACGGCGACGACGCTCGCCCCGCCCGTCGTCAGCAGCGTGGCCACGACCACGACGTCTACGACGGTGCCCCCGACCGGGGTGAAGGTCTTGGTGCTCAACGGCTACACGAAGTACCACGCCGCCCTTTACTTCAAGAACCAGTTGGCTGCGCTCGGCTACGACACCCTGGCCCCCATGGACGCGGTAACCAGCACCAACCTGACCTCGACGTTGTTCGTGGTGAACCCGGCGGACCGGGACAACGCCCTGGCCCTGGCCCGGTCGCCTCTGGGCCTGCCTGCATCGGCGGTGGTGGCCCCTTCTCCCACCAACGACAGCGCCGTGCCTCCAGCCCGCCTCCATTTGGCGGACTTGGTGCTGCTGGTGGGTGCCGATATATCGGGACGTGTCCCGGCTCGCTACAACGGCTGAGGTGCCGGAGGGGCTGGCCTGGGCTGGTCCCTGTCCAGCTGCCCGGGAGGCGGGCCAGGCCGGTTAGCGCTGGGACTGGCACGATGGGACCATGCCCCGCCTGCTCGCTGCGCCGGACAAGTTCCGCGGCACCCTGAGCGCCCAGCAGGCCGCGCTCGCCATCGCCGAGGCGGCTGAGGAGCGGGGCTGGGAACCTGACCTGGCCCCGGTGTCCGACGGTGGCGAAGGCTTCCTCGAGGTGTTCGCCAGCCGGCTTGCCGCGAGGCGCCGCAGCCGGGTGTGCGGGCCGCTGGGCGAGCCGGTGGAGGCAGAATGGCTTCTCTGCCCGCCAGAGGGGGGTGGCCAGCAGCCCTGGGCGGTGGTCGAGTCGGCCCAGGCCATCGGGCTGTGGCTCTGCGGCGGGCCGGAGGGCAACGACGCCCTCCGGGCTGGCACCACGGGCGTGGGGCAGCTGGTCGCTGAAGCGGCCCGGGCCGGCGCGGGCCAGGTCATAGTGGGCCTGGGGGGCTCGGCGACCACGGACGGGGGCCTCGGGGCGGTAGAGGCCCTCGGGTGGAGCGGGCCGGCTTCGGCGGGGCTGGTGGTGGCCTGCGACGTGCAGGCGAGCTTCCAGGAAGCAGCCGCGCTGTTCTCCCCGCAGAAGGGGGCGAGCCCTGCTCAGGTGGGGCTGCTGGAGCGGCGCCTGTCGCGCGTCGCCCGCCTCTACGAACAACGCCTGGGCCGTGACGTGCGCCACCTCCCCGGAGGGGGCGCGGCGGGCGGGTTGGGGGGTGGCCTGGCTGCCCTCGGGGCGTACCTCGTCCCTGGCTTCGAGCTGGTGGCACGGCGCTTGGGCCTGGCCGAGCGGGTCGCCCAGGCCGACCTCGTCGTCACCGGAGAGGGCTACGTCGACCGCCAGAGCTTCACCGGCAAAGCCGTGGGCGGCGTGGTCGCCCTGGCCCGAGCGGCGGGGGTGCCGTTCTTGGTGGTGGCCGGGGACGGGGAGGCCGGGCTGCCGGTGGGCTACGTCTCCTTGGCCCGGAGCTTTGGCCCTGGCCGGGCCCGGGAGGACGCGGCCGGCTGCCTCAGGGCCGCGGTAGCAGGCCGGCTCGGCTGAGGGCCAGGCGGATTATGGTCTCTGCCTGGGGCACCAGTTCGGCCAGGGAGCGGTTCCGGTGCCGGCGCTCCCCGAGGTCGCACTCGGCGATGCTGGCCGTCCCGAAGCGCTCAGCCACATCGAGGAGCACCCCCAGCTCGACCCCGTAGCCGTAGGCGTACGACAGGCTCTCCAAGACGCTGCGGTGGGCGGCCCACTCCCCAGCCAAGGGTTGGCCCAGGCTGCGCAGGTGGGGGAAAAGGACCGAGATCAACGGCTTGGCCACGAGCTCGGTCACTCGCCCGCCCTCGCCGTCCACGCCGTCCAAGGGGCGCTTGTAGGTGCCCTTCACCAGGGCTAGCGAGCTGTCGGTGAGCAGGGGGCCGAGCAAGCCGGTGACGAAGCGAGAGCTGAAGCCGTAGATGTCGGCGTCGCAGTAGGCCACCACGTCGCCTGTGGTCTCCTGGAGGCCCCGCCACATGGCGTCGCCCTTACCTTTGGGCTCGGGCAGGGCGACCACCCGGGCGCCAGCCGCTGCTGCCTGCTTGGAGGTGGCGTCGCTCGAACCGTCGTCCACGACTACGAGCTCGTCCACCAGGCCTGGGCCGTCGACCAGCTCTTCGCGGATGACCCGTACCACTTCGCCGACGGTGGCCTCCTCGTCGCGCGCCGGTATGCAGACCGAGACCCGGTGGCTGCCCTTGGCCTTGGCCAGCCCGGGCGCGTCGAAGTCTCGCCAGTCGTACTTTGCTACCACCACCCCAGCCTGCCACCTGGGGGGCCGGTCCGGCAGAGCCCCCACCCAGGCACCTGCCTGGCGGCCGGGGGGCCAGGGCCCGTACTATGGGGAGAGCCATCATCCAGAGCGGCCGAGGGACGGGCCCGATGACGCCGCGGCAACCAGTACGACCGGCTCCCCACGGCCGGTACATGGTGCCAATGCCCGAGACGATGAGGAGGGACCGTGCCAGCCGCTGGGCCATTCGTACAAGGCCTTCGTTGCCGTGAATGCGGGCGTAGCTATCCTGCCGAGGCGCTCCATGTCTGCGAGTGGTGCTTTGGGCCGTTGGAGGTGGCCTACGACTACGAAGCCATCGCTTTTTCCATGTCGCGGGACAAAGTGGCGGCTGGTCCCCGGACCATCTGGAGGTACGCCGACCTGCTGCCGGCCCGGGCGTCGGGGGCAGTGGACCTCGGCGCGGGCTTCACGCCTCTGCTGCGGGCGGACCGTTTGGCGGCCGAGTTCGGCCTGAGGGAGCTGTGGCTGAAGAACGACACGGTCAACCCGACCGGCTCGTTCAAGGACCGGGTGGTGTCGGTAGCCCTCACCCGGGCCCGGGAGCTCGGCTTCAAGGTGGCGGCCTGTGCTTCTACCGGCAACCTGGCCAACTCCGTGGCGGCTCACGCGGCCCGGGCCGGGATGCGCTCGGTGGTCTTCATCCCGGCCGACCTCGAGGTGCCCAAGGTGGTGACGACATCGGTGTTCGGTGGCACCGTGGTGGCCCTCACCGGCAACTACGACGATGTCAACCGCCTGTGCGCCGAGCTCGCCAGCGAGCACCCTAGCTGGGCGTTCGTCAACGTCAACATCCGCAGCTACTACTCGGAGGGGAGCAAGACGCTGGCCTTCGAGGTGGCCGAGCAGCTGGGCTGGCGGGCCCCCGACCACGTCGTCGTGCCCGTCGCCTCGGGCAGCCAGCTGACCAAGGTTGCCAAGGGGTTGCGCGAGCTGTACAAGGTTGGCCTGCTCGACGAGGAACCCCACACCCGCGTGTCGGGTGCGCAAGCCGCCGGCTGCGCCCCGGTGGTGGCCGCCTTCGAGGAGGGCACCGACTTCGTCAAACCGGTCAAGCCGGCTGGTATTGCCAAGTCCCTGGCTATCGGCAACCCCGCGGACGGGGCCTACGCCCTGGACGAGGTGCGCCGGTCAGGCGGCGCACTGGCGGCAGCCAGCGACGAGGAGATCGTGGAGGCGATCCGCCTCCTGGCCCGCACCGAAGGGGTGTTCGCGGAGACGGCTGGTGGGGTGACGGTGGCCGTGCTGGCCAAGTTGGCGGCCCGCGGGGTGGTGCGCCCGGACGAGCGGGTAGTGGCCCTCATAACGGGCAACGGCCTGAAGACGCTCGACGCGGTCGCGCCCGTATGCGGGCCCACCGTGACGGTGGCCCCCAACCTCGAAGCCTTCGAAGCCGCCGTCCAGGTGACAGACTGGGAGGAGATGACCGCCCAGCCTGTCAGGAGCACTGCACCATGAGCGTCAAGGTCCGTGTCCCCACCCAGCTCCGCCCCCTCACCGGAGGCGCCGGCGAAGTCGAGGTCGAGGGGGTGACGGTCGGCGAGGCGCTGAAGGCCCTCGATGCCGCCTACCCCGGCTTTGCCGAGCGGATGTTCGACGAGGCCGGCAACCTGCGCCGGTTCGTCAACGTGTTCGTGGGGGAGCAGGACGTGCGGTTCTTGGACGGCCTGGCGACGCCGGTCCAGCCTGGTTCGGTGGTCTCGGTGGTGCCGGCCGTGGCTGGCGGCTAGAGGGCCTCTGGCCAGGGCTTTGGTCCCCTCGCTGGCGCGGCCTCGCCGCCCTGGGCCCCTCGGCCCGGCCTGTTCGGCAACCATTTGCGCGCGAACGGCCGGATACGGTGTACTGTTAGCACTCGACACCTGAGACTGCTAACGCAGGACCGAACCAGGTCAGCTCAACGGAGGGAGCAACAGACCGATGCCGAAGCTGATTGCTTTTGACGAACAGGCCCGCCGGGCCCTCGAGAAGGGCATGAACCAGCTCGCGGACGCCGTGCGGGTCACCCTGGGGCCCAAGGGCCGCAACGTGGTGCTGGAGAAGAAATGGGGCGCCCCGACCATCACCAACGACGGCGTCTCGATCGCCAAGGAGATCGAGCTGGAGGACCCCTACGAGAAGGTGGGCGCCGAGCTGGTCAAGGAGGTGGCCAAGAAGACCGATGACGTGGCCGGTGACGGGACCACGACGGCCACCGTGCTGGCGTGGGCCATGGTGCGCGAGGGCCTGCGCAACGTGGCGGCTGGTGCCAACCCGATGTCGCTGCGCCGCGGGATCGACGCTGCCGTCGAGACGGCTGTGAGCAGCCTGAAGTCGCTGGCCCGGGAGACCGAGACCAAGAGCCAGATCGCTCAGGTGGCCGGCATCTCGGCCGCCGACCCCGACATCGGCGAGCTCATCTCCGAGGCCATCGACAAGGTGGGCAAAGACGGTGTGGTGACCGTCGAGGAGTCGCAGACCTTCGGGATGGACCTCGAGCTCGTCGAGGGTATGCGCTTTGACAAGGGTTACATCTCGGCCCACTTCGTGACCGACCCCGAGCGCATGGAAGCGGTCCTCGAGGACCCCTACATCTTGTTGTACGGGGCCAAGATCTCGGCTGTGCGGGACCTCCTGCCCCTGCTGGAGAAGGTCATCCAGGCCGGCCGCCCGCTGGTCGTGATCGCTGAGGACGTCGAAGGCGAGGCCCTGGCAACCCTGATCGTCAACAAGATCCGGGGCACTTTCAAGAGCGTCGCCGTCAAGGCCCCCGGCTTCGGCGAGCGTCGCAAGGCGATGCTCCAGGACATGGCCATCCTCACCGGTGGCCAGGTGATCTCCGACGAGGTGGGCCTCAAGCTGGAGAACGCCACCTTGGACCTGCTGGGCAAGGCCCGCAAGGTGGTCGTCACCAAGGACGAGACCACCATCGTCGAAGGAGCCGGCTCCGAGGCCGACATCAAGGGCCGCATCAACCAGATCAAGACCGAGATCGAGAACACCGACTCCGACTACGACCGGGAGAAGCTCCAAGAGAGGCTGGCCAAGCTGGCCGGCGGGGTGGCGGTCATCAAAGTCGGTGCGGCGACCGAGGTGGAACTGAAGGAAAAGAAGCACCGCATCGAAGACGCGGTGTCGACCACCAAGGCGGCGGTGGAAGAAGGCGTGGTCCCCGGCGGCGGCGTGGCGCTGCTGCGGTCGCAGGCCGCTATCTTGGACAAGGCTGAGAAGCTGGAGGGGGACGAGGCGGTGGGGGCGCGTATCGTGGCCCGGGCCGTTGAGGAGCCCCTCAAGCAGATCGCTGTCAACGCCGGTTACGAAGGCGGGGTAGTCGTGGAGCGGGTGCGCAACCTCCCGGTCAACGAGGGCCTCAACGCCGCCACGGGCAACTACGAGGACATGTTCAAGGCCGGGGTCATCGACGCGGTCAAGGTGACCCGCTCCGCCCTCCAGAACGCCGCCTCGATCGTCGGGCTGTTCCTCACCACCGAGGCGGTGATAGTCGACAAGCCCGAGGAAAAGCAGCCGGCCGGTGCCGGGGCGGGCGCGGGCATGGAAGATTACTGAGGGCGCGTCCCTCGGCTTGCGGTCAGCGACCCGCAGTACGAACAGTCACCAACCAGCAGCACAAAAAAGCACCCTGGGGGTTGTCCCCAGGGTGCTTGTCCGTCCAGGGCTCGGCCCGAGCCGGGCCCTGTCAGGCCCAAGGCCTACTAGGCGGCTGGGGGAGGCCCAGGGTCATCGCCGGCCCAGGTGGCCGGGGCCGTGGTCGTCGCCCCGGCCGCCGTGGTGGCCGCCGACGGGGTTGGCGTTTACGAGCACCCAGAGGGCGTCCACGGTGGCGGTGCCCGCCTGGGTGCCGATAACCCTCACCTGGTCGCCGGGTGCCGGCACCGTTGAGCCTGGGCCAGCGCCACGGAACTGGGTGGTGCTGGACACGTTCACGGTGATGGTGGCCCCCTTGGCGGTGCTGAGGGTGAAGCCCGTCGAGCCGACCGTCCCCACGGTGCCGGCGTAGGTGGCTAGGGGGATGAACACGGACAGGGCGTTGATGGTGTTGGCCCCGTCCTGGGCCCCTGAGACCCGGACCCGGTCGCCGGCCACGACGTTGGAGAGGCTGGGCGATTTGACCGTGGGCTCGCGATAGATGGTGCTGGCCGAGACGTTGACGGTGATGGTGAGGGCCGTCGGGGTCAGGGCCACCGGCGGCAGCTCGCCGTGCCTTGCCTCGACTGAGAGCTGGAACCCTCCCGAGGAGACCGTACTGACCGTCCCGGTGGCTTGGACAGCCGGGATGAAGACCACCAGGGCATCGATCGTGCCCGGCCCGGCCGGGGTACCGGTCACCCGGACCATGTCGCCGGTCACGACGTCCGAGAAGCTGGCCGACTTGACCGTGGGCTCCCGGTAGACGGTGGAGGCCGACACGTCCACGGTGATGGTGGTGGCCGTCGGTGTGAGGTTGTTGCTGGTGGGCGGTGCGAAGTTGTCGCCGGGCGGCAGCAGGGCCAGCTGGAAGCTGTCCGTGCCGACCGTGCCGACGGTGCCCCTGACCGTACGGCCTTCGGGGTGCCACTTGGGCCCTCCCCAACCGGGCGGTGCACCGTGGTCGCCGTGGTCGCCATGGTGGTCGCTGTGGTACAAGCCGTGCAAGGGGCTGGCACCGGCCGGGGCGAAGCCGCCCAGCGGAAGGGCCGCGACCAGCCCCAGGCAGAGGGCGAAACGCGCTGCCGTGTGAAGAGTGCGGGCCACCGGCCGGCCCCGTGCCCGCCGCCAGGCGGGGGTAGTGGCGGGAGCCTCCGCCTTTGGTCTCATTGGTTGTCCTCCTGCCATCAGTCCTGCCCGCCGGCCACGCCGGCTGGCTAGCCGCAGTACCTGCGTCTGGTCACTATCTGTGCATGACCATGTGCCCAGGGAGTTAGCGAATTGTGAAGAGTCTGTGCGCAGCGGCCCGTCACCTCCAAGGCCCATGTCAGCAGGCAAAAAGGGCGGGCCAGGCCGGCTGGGGGACAGGCGCGGCGGTGGCTGCCCAACCGAAGAACGCGCAAGGGGTGGCCGGGCGGGACGAAGCGCAACTGGTGGCTCGGCCGCCGTAGCATGTGGGCGATGGCCGAGCCGTCACCGCCTGAGCCCTTGCCCGCTGAGCCCGTGGCCGCCGGCCCCCCGAGCTCAGCGGTATCTACGTCGATGGGGCCTGGGGAAGGATTGGTGGTGCTCCACCTGTTCTGCCGGGCCCGCCCCGGCACAGACGCCGAGGCGGTGAGCGCCGCGGCCAAGGTGGCCGAGGCGGCGGGCCAGCAGGTGGTGACGGCCGCGCTCGTCGGCCACAAGGCCGACATGGGCTTCATGTTGCTGGGGGAGGACCTCGCCGGCCTGCGCCGTACCCAAAGTGCGCTCAGCTCAGCCGGCCTGGAGGTCACTTACTCGTACCTGTCCCTGACCGAGGTGTCGGAGTACGCCCAGGGCCTGTCCCCCGGCCGCCGCCAGGCTCGCCTGTACCCTCGGTTGCCCCCTGCTGGCAAAGCCGTCTTCTGCTTCTACCCCATGTCCAAGCGCCGGGGCGAGGTGTACAACTGGTACCGGCTCGGCTACGACCGTCGGGAGGCGCTGATGCACGACCACGGGGCCACCGGGCGGCGTTTTGCCGGCCGGGTGCTCCAGCTGGTGACCGCCTCCACCGGCCTTGACGATTTCGAGTGGGGGGTCACGCTGTTTGCCCGGGCTGCCGATGACCTGAAAGACTGCGTGTACGCCATGCGCTTCGACGAGGCCTCGGCTCGCTACGCCGAGTTCGGCCCCTTCTACGTAGGGCTAGTCCGGCCAGTGGGAGAAGTGCTCACCCTTTGCGGGCTGAGCGCTTGAAGCGGCCGATGGCAGAGCTGAGCCTGCTCCGGCGGCGGATAGAACGGCTCGAGCGGGTAGTGGTCGCGTTCAGCGGCGGTGCCGACTCGTCGTTGCTGGCCTGGGTGGCCAACGATGTGCTCGGCCCGGGCCGGGCCCTGGCCGCCACCGCCGTGTCTGCTTCGCTGTCGCCCTCCGCCCTGGCCGATTGCCGCCTGCTGGCCCAGGAGTGGGGCCTCAACCACACGGAGGTGGCGACCCACGAGGACCAAAGGCAGGGCTATGTGGCCAATGGGGCCGACCGATGCTGGCACTGCAAGGACGAGCTCATGCGCTGCCTGGCGCCCCTGGCGGCGCGCCTGGGCCCCGGGGGGGCCACCGTAGTGCTGGGGGTGAACCTGGACGACCTCGGGGACCACCGGCCTGGCCAGCATGCCGCCCAGGCCGCCGGGGCGGTGTTCCCGTTGGTGGAAGCCGGGTTCACCAAGTCCGACGTCCGGGAGGTGTCACGCCGCCTAGGCCTGCGCACCTGGGACAAGCCCGCCGCCGCTTGCCTGGCTTCTCGGTTGCCCTACGGGACGCCGGTCACGGTGCGGGCCTTGGGCATGGTGGCCAAAGCCGAAGCAGGCCTGGCCGCCCTGGGGTTCGCCGAGCTGAGGGTACGCCATTACGGGGACTTGGCCCGGGTCGAGCTCCCCCTCTCGCAGCTGGGGCGTGCCCTCGGGTTGCGCAGCGAGGTGGTGGCCGCGGTCAAGCAGGCAGGGTACCGTTATGTCACCGTGGACTGGGAGGGCTTGCGGTCAGGCAACCTGAACCAGGCCCTGGTGGCCCACCCAGGGGAGGCCAGGGCCGGGGAGCGGGCTTGATGACGACATCGGTCCGAGCCAAGTTGACGTTCCCAGAAGCTCTGGTGAGCGAGCCGGTCATAGCCCGGTTGGCCCTCGACTACGGGGTGATCGCCAACATCCGCAGGGCCAACGTCGAGGAACGCTCCGGTTGGGTCATCTGCGAGCTGTCCGGGGCTCGCGAAGCGCTCGACGCGGGGGTGGCCTGGCTGGAGCAGGCCGGGGTGAGGGTCTCCTGGCTCGACGCCCCGGTCGAAGGCTGACGGGGCTGGCCACCGAGGAGGGCTGTTAGCGGCGACGCCCGCGTTTTTTGGTTTTCCCGGCTCCCTGCCCGCCGCCGGAGCGGTTACGGCTCGGGTTGGTGGTGGCGCTGTGGGGCAGGTGGGCCAACCCCCAAGCGGTGTTGGCCATCGGCTGGCCCTGGTCTTGGGCCCAGCCGGCGGTCGAGACCACCCGGTCTTCGAAGAACAAGCATGCTTCTGGGCAGGCGAACGGGCCCTCGCTGGCTGCCCCCAGCCGGCAGCGCTGGAGCACCTCTCCCCCACTGGTCCCCCGGCTTTGGTAGTGCCGGCAGTCGTCTCGTACGGCCACCTGGCCATGATCGCGCAAGGCGTCGCCCTCGGGGCGAACTAAGCTGCGGCGGCACCCGTGCCCAGTGCCGACCCGAGAGGCCCACAGTTGCCGGACAAGGTGCTAGTACCGCTGGCCACGCTGCGCAGCTACAACCCGCGCCAGCGGCGTGCCGTCGTGCTGCTGGCCGCTTCCCTCGGCCTGTCCTCGGCCGACGGGGCGACCATAGGCGCGGCAGCGGCCCAGGTCCGCCAGGCGCTCGGAGTGAGCAACACTGCGATCGGGGCCTTGGTGGCGGCCAGCACCGGTGTGGCCACCTTGGTCACCCTCCCGGCCGGGCTGCTGGTGGACCGTACCCGGCGGACCAGGCTGCTGGCCGTGGGGGCGCTGGTGTGGGGTGCCATGATGGTGCTGTCGGCGGGTGCCAGCTCGTTCGGCTTCCTGCTGGCCGTCCGCCTGGGGCTCGGAGCCGCCAGCGCGCTGGCCGGGCCCGCAGTGGCTTCCCTCCTCGGTGACAGCTTCCCCGAAGCTGAACGTGCCCAAGCCTATGGGGTGGTGCTGGCTGGAGAGCTGGTCGGGGCGGGTGTGGGCTTCGGGACCGCTGGAGAGCTGGCCTCGGTCAGCTGGCGGGCCAGTTTTGCCGTCCTCGGGCCGCCCAGCGTTGTCCTGGCCTGGTTCCTCTGGCGCATGCACGAGCCTGAGCGGGGCAGCACCGCCAGCGCCCCTGGCCCGCTTGGCGAGGGGCAGCTGTCGCCGGCCGAGGCAGTGGACAGCTGGCGGCGCCTGAGCGTGGCCCGCACGGTGGCCTACGTGCTGTCGGTGCCCACCAACGTCGTGCTGGTGCTGACCGGCGCCTGCACTTACTTCTTCTTCGACGGGATCCGGACGTTTGGAGTCGAGCTTGCCACCGACCAGTACGGGGTCAGCCAGCCGGTGGCTACCTTGATGCTGCTGCTGGTCGGCCTGGGGGGCCTGGCCGGCGTGCTCGTAGCCGGTCGTCTGGCCGACCGCCTGGAGTCGCACCGGCACTCGGCAGGCCGCATCGTGGTGGCCATGGTGGCGCTCGGCATCTCGGTGGGGGCCTTCCTCCCCGGCATAGTGGTGGGCTCGGCGGCCGCGGCCCTCCCGTTCTTGATGGTAGGGGCGTTCGGGTTGGCAGCCGCCAACCCTCCTCTCGACGCCAGCCGCCTCCAGGTTGTCCCGCCTGGGTTGTGGGGGCGAGCCGAGGGCGTGAGGGGCGTCCTGCGCCAAGTGGGCGACACCACCGGGCCCTTGGCCTTTGGCTTTGCCGCCGACCACCTGTTCGGGGGAGGCCGGCAGGGGCTACAGTCCAGCTTCCTCGTCATGCTGGCACCCTTGGCGGCGGGAGCGGCGACCTTGGTGCTTGCCCTGCGCTCCTACCCTCAGGACGTCGCGGCTGCCCGGAGAGACGCCGTCCAGGGGCCGCTACGGCGCGGCGAGGTCCCCTCCCGGTTCAGCGGGCCGCCCGGCGGCCAGGCTGGCCTCGGCGGCGCGACAGGAGCTCCAAGCACAGCCAGGTCCCCAGAGGCAGGCCGATAGCCAGAGCCAGGAGGCCCGGGGTGGCCAGCTGAGGCGCTCCCGAGGCCTGCTTGCTGGCAGCTAGGACCACGACCCGGGCGGCCAAAGAGGTGACGTGCCCCGAGGCAGCGACCCCGACCACTTGGAACTTGTGGGTGCCTGGCCGCATCGCCGGGACCACCGCCGAGGCTTCGAACTGCCCTTGGGCACCGGTGTGGGCAGTGGCGACCACGGCCGGGGCTGCCTGCTCGTGGGCGTCGTCGGGGCCCAAGACGACCTTCACGGGGGTGCCCGGGCGGAAGCCCTGGCCCGAGATCCGCACCAGCTGGCCCTCGCGCACTGACTGAGGCACCGAGACCACCGGTACTGCGCGCAGCACCGGTGCTGCCTGGGTGCGAGAAGCCGAGCTTGGCGTACGCGGTGGGAGAGCAGTGGTGAGCGTGGTGGTGGCCGCGGTGGTCGGTGGTGTGGTCTCGCTCGTCGCCGGGACAGAGGTGGTGGTAGCCGCAGCTGCACTGGTCGCGGTGCTGAGCTGGCCGGCAGCGGTGGTGGCTGGGGAGGCAAGCGGCCAGGGCCGGCCGGTTTGGGGCTGGCCGTTCACCGGAGGGCCGAGCGGGAAGGTCGTGGCCACCGACGGGCCCTCAGCGCTCGTGGGCGCGACCGTCCCCGTGGGGGCCAGCGTGCTTGCCGGTGCCGGGGTGCCAGACGCCGGGGTGCCAGCGCTGCTCGACGGTGGCCTGCTCGAGGGTGCCGTGCTCGAGGGCGCCGTGCTCGAAGGTGCCGCGCCGGGAGGGGCCAGTGTAGTCGTGGGGGAGGGGGCCGGGGAGGTGGTCGACGTAGGTGCGCTGGTTGTGGTGGCGCCAGCGCCGGTCATGGTCGTCTGGGTGGTGGAGGTTGGCGCGAGCAAGGTGGTGGACGTCCCGGGGGCGGCGGCCGTGGTGCTGGTGGTGCTGGTGGTGCTGGTGGTAGTAGTGGTAGTCGTCGGCAACGCCGTGGTGGTGCTCGAGGGGCCCGGTCCCTCGCTACCCCCCGAGGTGGTGGGCGACGGTGGGGGCACATCCTCGGCCAGTGTGGCATCGAGCCTGCCCGCGGCGAGCACCGGGCCAGCTGTGGCCAGCACGGCGAGCACCGCCAGCGTCGCCGCCAGGGGCGCGCCGCTGTGGCGCAAGGCTCGCTGGAATGCCGCACCCATAGGTCTCCGTTCCAGAAGACCAGCGGGCAGAGGCCCGCCGGCAACCCCCGAGGCTACCATGTGGCACAGCCTGGGCTGCGGGCAAGTTGCCCAGCCGGCAAGCGCCCTCAGCCGCCGCCCCGGGGGGACAGCCTCAGCCGCCGCCCCGGGGGGACAGTTGCCCAGCGCTGGCTGCCTACCTCGACAGGGCCCGACCAGGTCAGTCCTGGCTCATCCAGGCCGGCGCCGACTCCAGCAGGTACTGGCTCACCGCCAGGGCCTTGTCAAAGACGTCGCACAGCAGCTCCTCCCCAGCCAGCACCCGTGCCAAGGAGACCTTCTGGCGGGCGACGACCGTCAGGCGCCTTTCTGCAGGGTCAGTAGCCGAGGGGTAGCTGTCGATGGCGGAGGCTTCCAGAGGGAAGTCGACGCCCCCGATACCGGCCAGGTCGACGGCGAGGCGCAGCAGGTCCGGCCCGTGGGCAAGGGGAGGCAGCGCCCAGGTGAACGTGAGCGGGAAGTGGTACTCGTCTGCTGGTTCCTCCCCCTCAGGCAGGTCCACCACGGCGTCCTCGAAGGAAAGCAGGACCCTGGGGTCCACTTCCAGTGCCAGGTGCAGGTCGAGCGGCCCGTTGCACGCCTCCTCAGGGTGGAGGTCCACCTCCCAGGCTTGGCGGAGCGAGTAGGTCTCGACGAAGTGCCTTTCGTCGTGCACGTGGAACCCATGGTCGACCGCGTGGTCCTTGAGCTCAGCCACGTAACCGGCGACATCGATGACGGCCATTGCCCCAACGCTAGCGGGGCTGGGCGACTGCCTGGACCTCCGAGGGCAACAGGTGAGCTGGCGCCCACTGGCCAGTGTGTGCCAGGTTGAGGACGTGGCTTCGGACCTGCTGAGCGTGCTCAACCGGGCGGCGGACGCGGTCGTGGAGGCTCTCAGCGCCCAGCAGGACTGGGGCCTGGTCAGGCCCGGCGGGGCCCAGTACCACCACGACCTGGTAGCCGACGCCGCCGCAGTGGCCGTCTTGGACGCTGCGGGCCTGGGCGTGCTGTCCGAGGAGTCAGGGCTCCACCACCCGGAGCGGCCGGTGACCGTGGTGGTCGACCCCGTCGATGGCTCGACCAATGCGTCCCGCGGGCTGCCCTGGTGGGCGGTGAGCCTGTGCGCCCTGGGCACCTCAGGCCCGCTGGCCGCGGTCGTCTTCAGCCCCGCCACCGGTGCGCGCTTCGAGGCCGAACGGGGTGGGGGGGCACGTCGCAACGGCGAAGCGGTCCGTCCCGCACCGACCAGCGAGCTTCGCAACGCCGTGGTGGCCTTCAACGGGTACCCTGCCAGCCATTTCGGGTGGGCCCAGTACCGTTCCTTGGGGGCCAGCGCCCTGGACCTGTGCGCGGTGGCCTCAGGTTCGCTCGACGGTTTCGTCGATTGCAGCCGGCTGGGCAGCGCCCCGTGGGACTACCTTGGTGGCCTCCTGGTCTGCCAGGAGGCAGGGGCGTTCGTGAGCGAGCTCAATGGGGCCGAGGTGGTGCTACGCCAGCCGGGCGCGCGCCGGACCATTGTGGCGGCAGCCACGGCCGGGCTGCTGGAGCAGTTGCTGGCGGCGAGGCGCGCCCTCGGCTGAGACGCTCAGGGAGTCCACGCCGCTCAGCCTAGGTGAGCCAGCCGGCAAATTCGCTTGACGGGGGCGGGCGCGGGCTACGGGGGACGGTGCCGGCGGCCAGCTGTTCGTCGACGGGCACGTGGCCGCTTACAAGCGCACAGGGGCCGCCCTCCCGAAGTAGCGGAGCTCCGAGGCCTTTGGTGCCGCTGTAGCATGAACCACCTAGCCGGTGGTTCGTCGGCCCGGGCGCTTAGCTCAGTTGGAAGAGCGCCGCCCTTACAAGGCGAAGGTCGCGGGATCGAGGCCCGCAGCGCCCACCCCAAGTTTTTTCCCATGGGAGCGGCAACGAAATTGCACTTTGGCGCGACCATGAACTACAATCGCGTATTGGCTCCGTGACAAAGGTTGCGGCCGACGACCGAAAGGGGAATGCGAGTGGCCCGTAGGCAGGTGGAGGTCGTTACGTGCGACCTCGAGGAAGGCGACGTTAGTGCTGCTGAATCGCTGACGTTCAGCTTTGGCGGCAGGACCTATACGCTCGATCTTTGCAAGAAACACGTCGAAGAAGTCAGGGGCACTCTCGAGCGTTTCGCCGCTGCTGGGCATTCGACCGGTGGCCGGGGCGGTCGTGGGCGCCGGCGGGCTGCACCGGCTGGCCGGGGCGGGCGGGCGGCGCGCGCGGCCAAGAAGCAGGCTGCACCTCGGGGCGAGTCCCAGGCGGCTATCCGGGAATGGGCCCGCAGCGCGGGTTATGCCGTGGGTGACCGCGGCCGCATACCGGGCGAGGTCCGGGCAGCGTACGAGGCGGCCCAGGCCAAAGGTGGGCGCAAGCGCTGAGCCCACGGGCTCAGCGGAGCACCTCGGGCGGTGACGCCGGGCGCCCGGCTCTTTGGGACCAGGTACCCTCACGGCTAAGGTACTTGGTCCCGCAGCGCAGCCTGGCAGCCGTGGCAGGTCTCTGTCGGGGTGTATGGTTGCCTCTGATTGGACGGAGCCCCGCCCTTAGGCGCAGGGCCAACTGGTCAAACGGAGGCCCATGAAACTCGCGGTACCCAAAGAGCAGAGCCCCGGGGAGCAGCGGGTCGCGCTGGTGCCTGGGGAGCTGGCGCGCCTCAAAGCGATGGGCGTGGACGTCGCCGTGCAGGCGGGGGCGGGAGAGGCGGCCCTGTACCCCGACAAGGACTACGAGGAGGCGGGCGCCCAGGTCGAGCGCCAGCTGAGCAGGCTGTACGAGGGGGCCGACCTGGTGGCCAAGGTCTTGGCGCCGACCGCCGAAGAAGCCGGGCAACTGCCCGAGGGGGTGTGCCTGCTCAGTTTCCTCGCCCCATCTGCCCACCTCGAAGCGCTGAAGGTGCTCACCCGGCGCAAGGTCACTGCCTTTTCGTTCGAGCTGGTGCCGAGGATAAGCAGGGCGCAGGCCATGGACGCGCTGTCTTCGCAAGCGACGGTGGCCGGTTACAAGGCGGTGCTGATTGCCGCCGACCGTCTGTTCAAGTTTTTCCCCCTGTTCATGACCGCTGCCGGTACCGTCCCGCCGGCCCGGGTCCTGGTCATGGGGGCCGGGGTGGCGGGCTTGCAGGCCATCGCGACGGCGCGCCGCCTCGGAGCGGTCGTGAGCGCGTACGACGTCCGCCCCGCGGCCAAGGAGGAGGTGAAGAGCCTGGGTGCCTCCTTCTTGGAGCTGCCCTTGGAGTCCCAGGAGGGAGCGGGGGGTTACGCCGCTGCCCAGTCGGAGGAGTTCCTCGCCCGTCAGCAGGAGCTCATAGCCACCCACGTGGCGGCCTCCGACGTGGTCATCACCACGGCTGCGGTGCCCGGCCGGCCTGCGCCCCGGCTCATAACCGAGGCCATGGTCCGGTCCATGCGGCCCGGCTCGGTGATAGTGGACTTGGCCGCAGGCAGCGGGGGCAACTGCGAACTGACCAAGCCGGGCCAGGAGGTCGATGCTTTTGGCGTCCATGTGATCGCTGCGGCCGAACTGGCCTCTTCGATGCCGACCCACGCCAGCAGCCTGTACGCGCGCAACGTGAGCTCGTTCGTGCAACTAGGGGTGAAAGAGGGCCGCTGGGCACCTGATTTCACCGACGAGGTCATCGACCAAAGCGCCGTCACCGTGCAGGGCACCGTCCACCACGAACCCACCCGAGCGCTCCTGGAGGGCCAGCCGTGATAAGCGATTCTGTCACTTTGATGGTCATCTTCGTGCTTGCTGCCTTCGTCGGCTACGAAGTCATCTCGAAGGTGCCCTCCATCCTGCACACCCCGCTCATGTCCGGCAGCAACGCCATCCATGGGATCATCCTGGCCGGTGCGATGGTCGTGGCCGGTTATGCCCATGGTGTGCTGCAGACGGCGCTGGCCGCTGTCGCCGTCTTCTTGGCCACGGGCAACATCGTGGGCGGTGCGGTCGTGACCGACCGCATGCTAGGCATGTTCAAGGGCCGCCAGGCTGGCCGGGGCGAGCGGGAGGAGGCCAAATGACTGCTGACCCGGCAGTCGTCGTCGCCCCCCACACCTTCACGTGGCTCTACCTGCTCGCGGCCGTGTTCTTCATCCTGGCCCTAAAGGCCCTGTCTTCGCCCAAGCACGCTCGCTACGGCATGTGGACCGGCATTGTCGGCATGGTGATAGCGGCGGTGGTCACCTGGGTGGCCCAGGACGTCAACCACGACTGGGTGATAGCGGTTGGCTTCGTGGCTGGCGCGGTCGTTGCCGTGCCGGCCGCCCGGTTCATAAAGATGACGGCCATCCCCCAGATGGTGGCCATCTTCAATGGCGTCGGTGGCGGGGCGGCCGCGACCATCACGACCGTGGAGTTCCTTCACGATGCGCCGAGGGGCGTGGGCCCAGCCGAAGCGGTGGAGGTCGTCTTCGGGGTGGTCATCGGCTGCATTTCCTTTTCCGGCAGCATGTTCGCCTTTGCCAAGCTGCAAGGCCTGATGACCGGTACGCCGGTCACCTACCGGGGCCAACAGTTAGTGAACGGTGTGGCCTTCGTCATAACCCTGGCGGCAGCCGTGACCACGGTCGCCTCTCCCCACAACGTGTGGCTGCTAGTGACCGCCCTGGCCGCGCTGGCCGTGGGCGTGGGCATCGTCCTGCCCATAGGTGGGGCCGACACCCCGGTCCTCATCTCGCTGCTCAACGCCTTTACCGGGTTGGCCGTAGCCGCCGACGGCTTTGCCTTGGACAATGTCGTGCTGATCGTCGCTGGCACCTTGGTGGGGGCGTCCGGGAGCCTGCTCACCAAGTTGATGAGCGATGCCATGGGCCGGTCGCTGCCCAACATCATGTTCGCCGCCGTGGGCTCCAAGGTGACGGCCAGTGCCGCGGCCGGGGCGGCGGACCGCAGCTACCGGTCGGGAGACGCGGTCGACGTCGCCACGTTGCTGGCCTATTCGCGCAAGGTGATGATGGTGCCGGGCTACGGCTTGGCCGTCGCCCAGGCCCAGCAGACGATAGTCGAGCTGGCCAAGGCCCTCCAGAGCCGGGGCGTCGAGGTGACCTACGGGATCCACCCGGTGGCTGGGCGCATGCCCGGCCACATGAACGTGCTCCTAGCGGAGGCGAACGTGCCCTACGAGGAGCTCAAGGAGATGGACCAGGCCAACGAAGAGCTGCCCACTACCGATGTGGCCTTGGTGGTGGGCGCCAACGACGTGGTCAACCCGGCGGCCCGCAACGCGCCCGACAGCCCCATCTACGGCATGCCGATCATCAACGTGGACCAAGCTGAGCACGTGGTCTTCTTGAAGCGCAGCATGAGGCCCGGGTTTTCTGGGGTGGAGAACGACTTGTTCTACGACCCCAAGACGATCATGCTCTTCGGGGACGCCAAGGAGTCCCTGACCAGACTTTTGGCCGCTGTCAAGGCAAGCTAGTAGCGGGCGCCGGGTTGCCCGCGTCAGCCTGCCTTGTGGCCCGGTACGCACCAGCCGCACGACGGCGCCCGCAGGTGACCGGCCCGTCAGGTCGGGACCGTCGGGAGGGTCGGTCCCGGTAGGCGGGCCGGTGCCTGCACTTGCGGGGGCCCTGGCCCCTAGGATCTACCCGTGCGCCAGCGGTGGCTTTCTCGGAGGGCGGTCGGCCTGCATGCCTTGGTGTCCGTGGTGGTGCCAGCCTGCTTGTTCGCGGGTTGGTGGCAGGTGAACCGGGCGCTGTCGGGGAACTTCCTGAGCTACCTCTACTCGGTCGAGTGGCCGCTGTTCGCTGTACTGGCCGTCGTCGGGTGGTGGCAACTGGTCCACGACGTCCCGTTGGGAGCTGAGGCCAAGGCGCCCAGCCAGGAGGCAGTGGCTGACCGACAGGTCCTGGCTGAGCCGGCCTTGTCCTGGGACCCGGCACTGGAGACCCCCGAGCTGCGAGCGTACAACCAGCGCCTGGCTGAGCTGGCCCAGCGGGGTGCTCGCAAGACCTGGCGCAACCCCCGCGGCCTGCCCCCAGACGGGCAGGCAGGGCCCAGCCAACAGGTTGGGCCCAGCCAACAGGTTGGGCCCCGTGCCCAGATGGGGCCCGGTCAACAGGTGGGAGCGGCCGCCCGGTGAAGGCTCGGGCTTCCCTGGGGGGGACGGCGGGTGCGCTGGCCCGTTACCGGGCCATGGCCTACGTCGTTGGCATTGGCCTGGCGGTCTTGTGCTTCGTCGGGGTGCCCTTGCAGTACGGCGCCCACCACCCGGGCGTCGTGCAGGTCGTTGGCCCCCTGCACGGCATCTTTTACATCATCTACCTCGTGACTTGCCTGGACCTGGCCGGGCGTGCCCGCTTCAGCCTCCTCCAGCTGCTGGGTATGGTGTGCTCCGGGTGGCTGCCCCTTTTGGCTTTCTACATGGAGCGCAAGGTGGCGCGGCGCGTGAGCGAGCTGGTCGCGCTGGGCCCCGAGGCCCCGCCTGCACCCGCGGCCAGCTTGGCGGCGGCGCTGAGGGGTGCTTGGCACCCGGGCAAGGCGCCGTCGGGCGAAGACTGAAGGCACCGGCGGGCCGGGGGTGAGCTGGACGGCTCCGTACGGTACTTGGCCGTCTCCTTTGGGCGCGGCCGACCTGGTCGAAGGGGCCCTGAGCCTGGCCTACCCGACTTGCGCGGGGGGCCGGGTGCACTGGCAGGAGGGCCGCCCGCTCGAGGGTGGGAGGGTGGCGCTGGTCAGCCGGGACCTTGCCGGGGGCGACGAGGCAGAGCTGCTGCCCAGTGGGTTTTCTGCCCGCACGACCGTGCACGAGTACGGCGGCCGGGCATGGGCCGTGGGACCGCAGGGGGCGTTCGTCGTGAGCTCCAACTTCACTGACCAGCGCCTGTGGCTGCTCCGGCCCTCTGAGCCTCCGGTGCCCCTCACTCCCGAGCCGTCCGAGGCAGGCTCGGCCCGCTTTGGCTGCCCGGTGCTGAGCCCGGACGGTCGCTGGGCCGTGGCGGTGCGAGAGCGCCACGAGGGCGCCACCGTGGCGAACGACCTGGTGGCCCTAGCGCTCGGCAACCGGGGGCGGGGCCTGCAGGTCATCGCCGAAGGCCACGACTTTTATTCCTCCCCGGTGTTCTCCCCCGACGGCAGGCAGCTGGCCTACTTGTGCTGGGACCACCCCAACATGCCCTGGGACTGCACCGAGCTGCGCCGGGCCCGCTTCAGCGACGGCCGCCTGGAGGGCACCCAGGCGGTGGTGCCGAGCGAGGCCGGGGAGTCCGTGCTGCAACCTGGGTGGGGCCCCGACGGGCACCTCGTCTACATCTCAGACCGCAGCGGTTGGTGGAACCTCTACAGGGAGGACGGCGAGGCCCTCGCCCCCATGGAGGCTGACTTCGCCGGGCCTCCTTGGGCGCTGGGTGACTCCGACTACGCCTTTTTGGCCAGCGGGGCACTGGTCGCCACCTGGAGGACGGGTGGTACCGGCTACCTGGGCGAAGTGCGGGGCGGCAAGGCTCGTGCCTGGGAACTGCCCTATGCGGCCTTTGCCCACCTGGCCCCAGCCGCCGATGCCGTCCTGGCTGTTGCCGGTGGGCCAACGGTCGCCCCTGAGCTGGTGCGAGTGGAAGCGGGAGCGCCAGGCGCAGGCCGGCCCACGCTGCAGGTGCTGCGCCGTAGCCGCCCCCCCACCCTGGCCCCCGAGTGGCTCTCTGTTGGCCAGCCGTTCAGCTTCCCGACCCAAGGCGGAGAGCGCGCCCATGGCGTGTACTACCCGCCCCGGCACGCCGAGGCCACGGCCCCCCCGGGGGAAAGGCCGCCCCTCATCGTCACCAGCCACGGGGGCCCGACGAGCGCTGCGTCCCGGGCCTTGGACCTCCGGGTGCAGTTTTGGACCACCCGGGGCTTCGCCGTGGCTGACGTCGACTACCGGGGCAGCACCGGCTACGGGCGCCAGTACCGCCGTTGCCTGGAGGGGCGCTGGGGCCTGGCCGACGCCGAGGACTGCGCGGCCGCGGCGAGCTGGCTGGTGCGTTCCGGACGGGCGGACCCCTCCCGGGTAGTGGCCCGGGGCTCCAGCGCCAGCGGCCTGACGGTACTGGCTGCTCTGGCCCGCCAGCGGATCTTCAGGGCCGGGACCGTGCTGTACGGAGTAGCGGACCTGGCCCGGCTGGCGGCCAGCACCCACAAGTTTGAAAGCCACTACATCGAGCGGCTGGTGCCCGAGGCTGACTACGCCGCTCGTTCGCCCCTGCACCTGGCCGGCGCCATCGCAGCGCCCGTGCTGTTCGTTCACGGGCTCGAGGACCGGGTCGTGCCTCCCGAGCAGAGCCGGTCCATGGTGGCCGAGCTGCGCTCCCGTGGCGTGCCGGCGGTGCTGGTCGAGGTGGCCGGTGAGGGCCATGGCTTTCGCCGGGCCGAGACCCTGGCCCGGGTGCAGGAGGTGGAGCTGGCCTTCTACGGCCAGGTCCTCGGTTTTGCCCCGTCCGGGGACCTCTCCCGGGCGGAGGCCGACCTGGCCGCTGGCCGCGCTGGTACCTGCCGGTTGGACGGGCCTTAGGTAGCCTCACGGGCCCAAATGCCAGGTGGCGGCCGCCGGCCGCGCCAGCACCTGGGGTTGGGCGGAGCTCGGCTGTGAGGGGGCCTAGACTTTCGGCAATGGTGCGCCTATGAAGTCGCCGAGCCCCCAGGCGAGCATCCTGTTCACCAGCTGGCAGACGGACTGGACGTCCGTCGTGGCGATGTGCGTCCAGGTCGCGGTGCTGGCTTGGTACCTGCGCTCCATGCAGCGCCTCGGGACCAGGGGGCGCCGGTGGTCGCGTTACCGGGCGGCCAGCTTCTTGGTGGGCCTGGCGGTCCTGGCCTATGCGGCCGAAGGAGGCATCGCCTACTACGACGGCTCCAACTTCACCGTCCACGTGGTGCAGCACCTGCTCCTGATGAACGTCGTGCCGCCGCTTTTGGCCATGGGCGCCCCAGTGACCTTGGCCCTGCAGTCCTCGTCGCGCACCACCACCACCCGGCTATTGAAGGTGCTCCACAGCCCGCCGGCCCGCCTGCTGGCCCACCCGTTGGTGGCCCTGGCCAGCGGCGTGGTCACCATGTACGCGTACTTCCTCACCCCGCTCTACGCCTTTTCCGAACAGCACCCGGTTTTCCACGCCTACGTCCACCTGCACTTCTTGCTGGCTGGCTGCTTGTTTTGGTGGCCGATCGTCGGGCGCGACAGCTTGCCGAGACGGCTTTCCTTCGGCGCCCGGTTCCTGCTCGTGTTCGCCACCATCCCCTGGAACGCCTTTTTGGGCCTAGCCATTGCCTCTGTCACCAAGCCCCTGTACGCGGCCGCCAACACGCTGGCTGACACCCAGTCGGGTGGAGATGTCCTTTGGGGCCTGGGCGAGGTCTTCACCGTCTGCGTGCTGGCGGTCCTGTTCGTCGACTGGGCGGCTGACGAAGAACGCCGGGCAGTACGGGCAGACCGCCAGCTCGATGCCGCCCTGGCCGCGGCCCGGAGCACTGCGCCCCAGCCCGGCCCACCGTAGCGGTCGGACCCCGCCCGGCAGCCAGCACGACCACTGCGACGGCCGAGCCTGGCCGGAGCTGGAGCACCAGCAGGCCGACCACTGCTCGGTACGGCCCGGCAACCCGTGCGCTCACCAGACGAGCGTCGGGAAACTGCGGCCACCTTTCCGACGACGGCGGGCGGTGCGTGGCCGGGCCCGTGGCTACACTCGGAGTTTTGTAGAGAACAAATGAGACCGCAAGTTCGCCATTGAGACTGTTCACCCAGGCACCATAGCGGGCTTGCTACCAGCGGAACGGAGGGGCCAATTCTATGTCCACGCGACACCGTCACAAGCTCGTCGCGGGCGTCGCGGTGCTAGCTACGGGTATAATGTCGCTTCTCGTCGGCATTTCACCCGGGCCAGCCAGCGCAGCGGCTAACAACATCAAGATAGTATTCGTGTCGGGGCCACTTACGGACTCGTTCTTCCCACCACTCTACAATGGTGCAAAACAAGCTAGCCATGACCTCGGCATTTCCTTCAACTATATCCCCATCAACGAAGGCGATATCGAGCAGTCATCCGCCCAAACGATGGAGGCCGCGATCGCTGAGCACCCTAGCGCCATCGTCGTCGGCGACTTCATCACTTCGGTGGTAGATCCGCTCATCCGTAAGGCTGTGAAATCCGGTATCCCAGTATATGTGGACCAGTCGGGCCAGGACCAGTGGCAACGTGACGGAGCGTTTGGCTTTGTCGGCCAACAGGGGCCGGCTGCAGGCGCAGCTGCAGGTAACGAGTTCCTCCGCCTGGGCTCCAAAGACGTGCTCTGCATAGACAACGTACCTGGTAACCCCTACCTGACCGCGGTGTGCGACGGGCTGGCGGGCGTGCTGAAGCGGGCAGGTGGGTCCTCTACCATCCTCCCCCTGCCCACAGCAGATGCCACAAACCCGCTCAAGGTCACCCAAGACATCGGGGCCTACCTGGCGTCCCACAAGGGCATCACCGGGGCCTTTGCCGAAAACGCGGCAGACGGCTCAGACGCAGTGGCAGCGGTGCAAGCCGCGCACCTTGGCAAGACGGTCCAAGTCGGCACCATGGAGATCTCACGCTTGGACCTCCAGCAAGTAGAGGCCGGCCAGATGGCCTTCCTCATCAACGAGCAGCCCTACCTCGACGGCTACTATGGGGTACTGTTCGCCTACCAGTACGTCAAGTACGGCCTGGCACCGGTTGGCCCCGTGGCCACAGGGCCCGCCATAATCGACAAGCGCAACATTGCCAAGGTCCTGAGCGTCACCAAGCGCTACCCGGGAGTGCTCGGGTCCGACTAAACGTACCCTCCGTACTGGCCCAGCCGGGTGGGAGCCCTCTTGCCCAGTGCCGAGCTTGAGGGCTCCCCGAAGGCACTAATGTCGCTCAGCGGTGCCTAGAAAGGTCACGTCCTATGAGCAAGCAAGTCCAATGGCAGCGCAAGCTTCAAAGGTAGCAGCTAGACAGCGTGCAGTTGCGGGCCCGGGTGCCGCAGCCCCGTCCCGGCCTGCAGGGCTGGGTGCGGCCCGCCGAGCGGCCCGGAAATTGTTGGCTCGCTCTGAGACCGGGGGCTTGGTCTCCGCTGTCGCGGTGTTTGTCTTCTTCGCCATAACTGCAGGAGGCAAGGGCTTCCTCAGCCAAACCGGTACCTCCGATTGGATAAATACCAGCTCCCAGCTGGGGATAGTGGCGCTCCCGGTCGGGCTGCTGATGATCGCGGGCGAGTTCGACCTCTCTGTCGGTGCAGTCGTGGGCGCCACCTCGATCATAGTCGCGATGTGCCATGGCTACTACTCATTGTCACCGTGGGTCGGGATAACGATCGCCATTGTAGTCGGGGCCGGCATCGGCCTGCTGAACGGTGTTATCACAGTTTCCACGAGGCTGCCGTCGTTCGTCGTGACGTTGGCGATGATGCTCATGGTTGATGGTGCCTCGATCGGCGTGGCCAACGCTCTGACCGGTGCCTCCAGCATCTCTGCCATACCAACCGGCTCCTCACGCGTCATCTTTGCCTCTTCCTGGGACTCCTTCGACGTGTCGATCATCTGGTGGGCTGCACTGGCGGTCCTGGGGACCTACTTGCTTGAAAAAACCCAGTTCGGCAACTGGGTGTCAGCTACCGGTGGCAGTGCCAGGGCGGCACGGCTGGCTGGCGTACCCACCAGCCGCGTCAAAATTGTCCTGTTCGTCGCGTCCTCTCTCGGAGCGGTGCTAGTGGGCATCATCGAGACACTGAGCTTCAGTAACGGCAACGTCACCCTGGGGGCAGATTATGTATTTACTGCCATTGCCGCGGCCGTGATCGGTGGAGTGCTCCTGTCCGGCGGGTACGGCTCTATGTTGGGCACTGTGTTCGGCTCGTTCACCTACGGCATCGCTTCCATGGGAGTGTTCTTCCTGGGTTGGGATGCCGACCTGACAGACCTGTTCGTCGGCCTGTTCTTGTTGTTGGCCGTGCTGGCCAACAACCTGTTGCGGCGAATGGCTGTTGGCCGGGACGCGGGGGTGCCAAGTTGACCGAGGGTGCACAGCCAGTTGTGGAGCTGCGTTCGGTCTCCAAGCACTATGCTGGGGTCACGGCGGTGGACAACGTGTCATTGAAGTTGTTCGCGGGCGAGATCATGTGCTTGCTCGGCGAGAACGGAGCGGGCAAGTCGACCCTGATCAAAGTGCTGACTGGCGTGGAGCCACCGACGGCTGGCCAGGTCGTCGTGGGTGGCCAGCCGGTCCATTTCGGCAGTGCCCGCGATGCCCGGCGCCTGGGGATCTCTACCGTGTACCAGGAGGTAGGGACCTTGCCGCTCATGTCGGTCGGGAGGAACTTTGTGCTGGGCCAGGAGCCCAAGAAGGGCAGGTGGTTGGCTCGGAGGCTGGACCTGGTGGAGGCCAACCGGGTGGCAGTGCACGAGATGCAGGAGCTTGGCATCCGCCGTGTGGTGGACGGCAACCAGATGGTCGGGACCCTTTCGGGAGGTGAGCGGCAGGCGCTCGCCATAGCTCGTGCGGTGCACTTTGGGGCCCGGGTCTTGGTGCTCGACGAGCCGACCGCTGCCTTGGGGGTCCGGGAGTCGGGCTTGGTCCTGCAGCTGTTGATGCGGGTGAGGCAGAAGAACGTTGCCGTCTTGTTGATAACCCACAATGCGTACCATGCCGTAGCCGTGGGGGACCGGTTCGTGGTCATGCGCCGAGGCCAAGTGATAGCCGAGTTCTCGAAGGGGACCGAGACGCTGCCTGCGGTGATCCGGCTCATGGCTGGCGGCGACGAACTGAGCGAACTGGCGGGGCTGACAGGGGAGGGCCAGTGGCAGGTGAGCTAGGGAAGGCAGCTGGGCACGGCTGCCAGGAGCCCCGGATCTGGGGTTGGACCGCGCGTGGGTACGAGGTCGTGCGCGACGCGTTCGCGGCGAACTTGCGAGTGGGCGAGGACATCGGCGCGGCCGTGGCCGTGTACCGCTTCGGCGAGTGCGTGGTGGACCTGTGGGGTGGTGCGGTGTGCCAGGACGGTGACCCCTACCCGGAGGACGCGTTGCAGGTGGTGTTCTCGGCTACAAAAGGACTGACCACGTTGTGCCTTGCGGCCTTGGTCGAGGACGGCCTGGTCGACTTGGAGCGACCGGTAGCGGCCTACTGGCCGGAGTTCGGCCAGGGTGGTAAGGAGACGATCACGGTGCGCCAATTGGCTTCGCACCAGGCTGGCTTGCCTGCGTTCGACGCTCCGGTTGGGCCGGCGGAGATCGTGGCGTGGGACACCTGCGTCGAGCTCCTGGCTGGCCAGGAGCCACTGTGGGTGCCAGGTAGCAGCCATGGGTACCACCCTGTTACGTTCGGCTTCTTGGTGGGCGAGGTCATCCGCAGGGCGAGCGGGCTGAGCGTGGGCAAGTTCTTCCAGGAGCGGTTCGCCCGGCCTCTCGGCCTGGACGCCTGGATAGGGCTCCCGCGGTCGGCCTATGGCCGGGTTGTGCCTGAGGTCGAGGCAGCTGTTGGTGATGGTATAGGCCGAGTATTTTCGGACGCAGAGGCCACCGCAGGCACGTTGACCAATCGCGCCTTTTCGAACCCCACTGTTGACGTTGCGACCTTCGGCGACCCGGCGTTGTTCGGCGCGGAGATCCCTGCCGTGAACGGCATTTGCGACGCGAGGTCCTTAGCCCGAGCCTACTCGAGCGTGGTCGAGGGGCCGTTGCGGCTGTTGGGCAGCAGCGTGGTGGACGAGATGCGCAAGGTGGTGGTGGACGGCCCCGACCGCGTCCTCGTGGACCTCCCGACTCGCTTTGGTACTGGTTTCATGTTGGCGTCGCTGCGGGAGCCCATGCTCGGTGCGGGGTCGTTCGGGCATAACGGCCGTGGTGGGTCACTAGCGTTCGCCCACCCTGAGAGCGGGGTGGCCTATGGGTTCGTTGCGAACCGGATGGTACTGGAGCCAGGCCCCGACCGCCGTAACACTAGGCTGCTATCTGCGGTGTCGCTGGCTGTGAGCGGGGGGTGATATGAGGACGCCAGCCGAAGACGGCCCGCCAGGCCGTGTGGGGCGTGAGGGGCCGTAGGAGGAGCTATGGACGCTGAACTGTCTGCGGCGTTGACCATGCTTGAGCAGGTCGACCCGAACGACCTGGAAGCTCACCGGGCCGCCTTCTGGCGCATGTACGAAGGGCGCACCTGGCATGTGGCCGACGACGTGGACGTGAGCACGCTTCGGCCGGGCCCTTCGCGAAGGTCACCCCCCGTCCCGGTGAGGGTGTACCGTAACCGGCGGCTGTCGCTCAGCTCACCTACGCTGCTGTGGTTCCACAGTGGAGCGTTTGCCCTCGGGTTTGCTGCCATAGACGACGACCTGTGCACCAGGCTGGCCTCTGCGGTCGACTACGTGGTCGTTTCGCCCGATTACCGGCTCGCTCCTGAGCACCCTTTCCCAGCAGGTTTCGAGGACTGTTACGCCACCTACAAGTGGATCCTTGCTTTCCCGGAAGTGGTGGGGGCGGACACCGACCGGGTGGTCATTGGCGGAGGTAGCGCGGGCGCGGGGCTGGCCGCATGCTTGTGCATCAGGTTGCGTGATGAGCACGACAGCCATGTTGTCCAACAGCTGTTGGCCTGCCCTGTGATCGATGACCGCATGGCGACCAAGTCTATGCAACGCTTTGTTGGCACGCCGGTGCTGGACAGAGGCCAGGTCGAACTGATGTGGTCACGCTACCTGCGGGGATGGGACGGCCCCGTGCCCGAGTACGCAGCGGCCGGTAGGGCACAAGACCTGCGGGGGTTACCTCCCGCGTATATCTTGACCGCCGAGGAAGACCCATTGAGAGACGAGGGCCTTGAGTACGCCAGGCGCCTCCTGGACGCTGGGAACTCCGTCGAGTTGCACCACTTCGCTGGTACCTTTCATAGTTTTGACACAGTGGTGCCTACGGCATCAGTTTCGCAGAAGGCCTTTGCCGAGTACGTCGATGTGCTCCGAAGGGCAGCTCGCAGCTACAGCGCGGTCCGAGGAGCTCAGGGCTAGGAGCTGGCCCGGACAGTTCGCGGCCGGCTGGGCAGGTTGAGGGCAGCAGGGGGACGGTTCTTTCGGGCTGATTGGAGGAGGCGCCACAAAGCCACGGCGACCTCAGCTCGGACATGGCCGATCGGGTCGCTCAAGGAGAGGCCCAGTGCGTCTTCGACGTGGCGGAGGCGCGCGGCCACCGAGCTGTGGTGCAGGTGCATGTCAGCAGCCGCCTGCCTGAGCGACCCGGTGCGCAGTAAGGACTCCAGGGCTTGGATGTCCCGCTGGCCCTTGGGGTGGCTGGCCAGTTCGTCCAGTACTTGCAGGTCCTTGCAAGCCTCCAGGCTCGCGACCGGTATGTCTGCCAAGAGCCCAGCAGCTCCTAGCTCGTCGGACTCAATGAAGCCGCCGCTACGTAGCCAAGTGGACGAGAGGCGGAGCGCCGACAGCGCTGCTTGCCAAGATGTCATGATGCCAGCAGGGTCCACCAAGGGGCCTACTCCAACCCTTGTCCCGCGGGCCATGTTGCGGTCACGCAGGACCTGGGGCAAGACGTGGCCGTTGGCCCCTAAAGGCGCCTGGTACTGGGCCAAAACAGCCCCTTTGAGGCCGATAACGCAACCCCGGGCCTGGTTTAGGCCCCCCTCTCGGAGCTCACAGACGAGGCGGTGCACCGTGCCGGGCAGCTCGTGGGCAGCGTCCGACGTTACGGCGAGGGCACGAAGCGGGTAGATCTCGGAGAAGCCCAACAGGCGAAGTGAGCGTGAGCGGTCTATGTCGCCGGTGCGAGGGCTCAGGACTAGCTCGAGCAATGCTGGCTCAGTGGTGGCCGTGACATCCCTGCCGAGGTCGTGTTGCCACAGAGCCGCAGCAGCCAACGCCATCCTCTCTATCAGCATTTCATCGAACTGCTGCGGTTCGGCTGGCCGTTGCAGCCACACTGAGCCCACCCGGACCTCGTCGATGAGTATGTCTTTGGCGACAGTTGGCTCATCGGCAGTTCCTCTATGGGGGCTCCCGTCCTCATTGAAGCAGAGGACGACCCCGTTGAAGTCGTCGCTCAGCCCGGCCGGGCACTCTGCCAGTGCTGCCGCAGACCGTACCAGCGCATCGAGGCTGGCGCGGTGGCGCACGAGCTCGTCGAAGAACGTGATGATCCGCACGAACGAATCGGGATTGACCTCGAGTTTCGAGAGGCTGAGCAAAAGGCCGCGCACAGGTCGATGGTAGCCGTCCCATAACGAGTGTGACAACTCACCGAGCACTTGGGCTTTGGTGGTGCTGATGTGCCACCTCTTCAAGCGGTGCAGGATTTGTGGGCACCGCGCCCACAAGGGCCCAGACCTCGGGCAAGGGCTGGGTGGCGGGGCCAGCTCCAGCGCTGCCGGGTTGTACCCCGGCACGCACCTGTCAGACGTCCGGGCCCTGCTGCCAGGCCACCATTGCGTAGGCAACCAGTGGCCCTTGCCGCCAGGGGTGCCCACTATGGCTGGTCGAAGGCGGGCAAAGGGGACATTTGGGTTGAGCCGGGTGGCTACGAAGCCCCATGGCCAGCCCGGTCAAGCTCAGAAGCTCAGAGCCGACAGCTCTGGGATCCACTTCTCCGCTCGCGCCCGGGCGTCGGCCCACCGGGCGCGCTGGTCTGGGCCGTTCGGCTCGACGACCAAGCGGGGCCGGCAAACGGATGCCGCTTCGGCCTCACTGGCCCAGGTGCCGACGGCCAAGCCCGCCAGCAGGCCGGCACCGAGGGTGGTCGCTTCCAGCTCGGACGACACCTGGACGGGCCGGCGGCAAGCATCGGCCAGGGCCTGGACGAACACCGGGTTGGCGCTCATCCCGCCGTCCACCCGGAGCCTGCTCACTTGGAGGCCTGAGTCACCCTCGGCCGCTTCGAGCAGGTCGGCGCCCCTGTGGGCGACACCCTCGAGCACCGCCCGTACGACCTGAGGCCGGCTGGTGCCCGAAGTCATGCCTATGAGGAGCGACCGGGCGCCGAAGTCCCACACTGGCGTACCGAGGCCGAGCAGGGCGGGCACGAAGAAAACGTCCCCGGTGCTCGGGCAAGCCCCCGCCACCTCAGCTGACTCGGCGGTGCCCTGTAGGAGCCCGAGGTCCTCGACCAGCCAGGCCACAGCCGTGCCGGCCGACAGCATGATCCCTTCGACCCCCCACTGCAGCCGGTCGGCTCGCTGCCAGGCGATTATCGGGAAGCACCCCCGCGGGCCCCTTTTGCCGAGGACGCCGAACGGCGGTGGCTGCCCGCCTATGTTCACGTCCAAGAACGCCCCTGTCCCAAACGTTGCCTTGGCGTCCCCCGGGTTGACGCACCCTTGGCCGAACAGCGACGCCTGCTGGTCGCCCACCAGGCCAGAGATGGGCGGGGAGCCAGGCAGGGCACAAGCTTCGGCCACCACGCCCGAGGAGGCCACTATCGTTGGCATGCACGCTTCTGGCACCCGGAACCTCTCCAGGCGGGCCGGGTCCCACGCCAAGCTGGCCTTGCCTGCCAGCACTCCCTCGGTGGGCAGGAGGCCGGTCACGGCCGCGTTGCTCAGGTCGGTGACGTGGGCGTGGCCAGCGGACAGCTGCCAGACGACCCAGCTGTCGAGGGTGCCGAAGCGCAGGTCGCCCTTCCGGTCAGGGTCGTAGGTGTCCAGGAGCCAAGCCAGCTTGGTGGCGGACTCGTTGGGGGCCAAGCGCAGGCCTTCGCCTTGCAGTTCGAGGCACGTCCCCGCAGTGCGGAGGTCTTGCCAGCTCAGGCATGGGCCCACGGGTTGCCCGCTGCGGGCGTCCCAGACGATGGTCGTCCCCCGCTGGTTGGTGACCCCGACCCCGGCAACCGGGCCGGCCATCTCCAAGGAGGCGCTGGCCACCTCCAGGGCGGCGCGGGCGACGGCCGCCCCGTCGACCTCCACGAGGCCCGGCCCGGGCCGCTGGGGGGGAACTAGTTGCTGGCAACGGGCCTGTACCGACCCGTCCGGGCGCACTACGGCTGCCCTGACGGCGCTGCTGCCGACGTCGATGACAAGGACGCTGATGGTGCACCTCCTGGGTTGGTCCTCCTCGACCGGCCGTTGCCGGGCTCGGACGGTCGTTGCCCGAACGCTAGCGCCCCGGCGCCCCGGCATCATGGTCCGCCCTCGGCGCGTCCCCGCCGGCTCCGGTTGGTACGGTTGGGCCGTGGCGTCGCTTTCAGAGATCGGTGGCTGGCCGGCCGTGCTCGGCCGGCTGGCCGCTGGCCAGGACCTGACCGCGACCGAAGCGGCCGCTGCCACCCGGGAGATGTTCGAGGGAGCGGCGACGCCGTCGCAAATGGCTGCCTTCATCTTTGGCTTGCGCTGTAAGGGCGAGACGACCGAGGAGCTGTCGGGGATGCTCGGGGCCATGCTGGAGGTGGCCGAGACCGTCCCGGTCGCTCCCGAACTGGCCGCGCGGCTGGTCGACACCTGCGGCACTGGGGGAGACCAGGCAGGCACGATCAACATCTCGACCATCGCCGCCTTGGTGGTGGCGGGCGCCGGGGTACCGGTGTGCAAGCACGGCGGGAGGGCCGCGTCGTCCCGGACCGGCTCGGCCGACGTCTTGGAGGCTATGGGTGTCGAGATAGCCCTGCCGCCGGCGGGTGTTGCCCGCTGCATCGAGGAGGCAGGCATAGGCTTCTGTTTTGCCCCCCGCTACCATCCGGCGATGCGCCATGTGGTCCCGACCCGGCGCGAGCTTGGAGTGCCCACCGCGTTCAACCTCCTCGGCCCGCTGGCCAACCCGGCCCGGGTGCGCCACCAGCTGGTGGGAGTGGGCGACGGCCGGGTGGCCGAGCGCCTGGCCGCCGTGCTGGGGGAGTCGGGGGCGGAGCGGGCGTGGGTCGTGCACGGCGAAGACGGCCTCGACGAGCTGTCGACCAGTGCCCCCTCGGTGGTAGTCGAGTGGCGGGCAACGGCTGGGTTGCGCAGCTTCAGCATCGACCCGGCCGAGCTCGGCCTGCGGCCCGCCCGGCGCGAAGAGCTCCGGGGGGGTGACCCGGCGTCCAACGCCAAGGCGGCGTGGGACGTGCTCAGCGGTGCGGCCGGGCCGCACCGGGACATCGTGCTGCTCAACGCGGCGGGCACCTTGGTCGTGGTAGGAGAAGCCGCCGACCTGGCGACGGCGTTGGCTATGGCAGCTGAGTCCGTCGACAGTGGCCGGGCCAAGGCCTGCCTGGACAAGTTGGTGAGCTGCTCGCGGGCCGAGTCGGCCCGCCACTAGAGGGCCGAGGCTAGGGCCAGTTGCTAGCTGGAGCTGAGCTCTCCCAGGGCCGCCTCCAGGGCGGCGATGCGATCGGACAGGCTCAGCTCGCCTGGGCCAGTAGGACCTAGGAGCTGGGCACGGCGGGTGGCTAGGCGGCTTACCCGAGCCGCGGCATCTTCGAGCGACCTGACCCTGAGCTCCAGCCTGGACAGGGCCTGGACGCGGGCCGCCCCTCTGGCCATCCGGCTGGCCGGCACCAGCTCTCGGTCAACTTGGACGGCCTGGCTGATGACCTCCTTGGCCAGCTCGGCTATAGCGTCGGTGCTGGCGGTGCCCAGCCTTCGGCGTCTTTTCGGGCCCACTGCAGTTGCCGCCGAGGCGCTGACCACCTGGCAGGCCGACCGCAGCCGCCGGTGGAGCATCGCAGCTGGGCTGGGGCTCCACAGCCATGCCAGAGGGGCTGCGCCTGCCCTTTGGGGCCCTACCCGGTTGGCCCGGCGAAGCGAATAGCTAAGTACGAACGCGCCAGCGGCGAGGACGACCACCGGCGCAACCAGGAACACCCACAGAGCCAGGAGCGCATCGCCCACAGGTGCATGGTACGACTATCGGTGCGCGGCGCGACCGTCAGCACAGGTGAGGCCTGGTGCGGGGCCACAGGTTGGCACGGGGCCACAGGCTGGTGACCGGGCTCAGGCTGTGCCCAGCTCCCACATCGCTTCCAGGTCCTTGCGGCTGTAGGCCTGGAACGCCACCAGGGTGCGGGTGTCCCGCACCCCGGCTAGTGCGTGGATGCGGCGAGTGACCACGTCGGCCAGGTCTTCTTGGCGCCTTACCCGGACCACCGCCACGATGTCTGCCTGGCCGGCGACCGAGTAGGCCTCGGCCACGCCTTCCACGGCTGCGACTTCCTCGGCCAGGTCGGCGACCCTGGCCGGGTCGGCGTCGATGAGCACGAAAGCTGTGACCACGAAGACAACCGTAGTCTCGGGCCGGCCGGTTGTCCCGGGCCTCGTCTCAGGCCAAGCGCCGTGCCCGCTCCGAAGGCTCGACGTCGAACACGGTGGGCGGCTTGAACCCGGCGTCGGCGAACGCCTTGGCGACAGGCACGGCCAGGGCCTCAGCGCTCACCCCGATGGCAATGGCACAGCCGCCGAAGCCCGCCCCGGTCAGGCGCGCGCCTGTGGCGCCTTCCCGGAGGGCCGTACCCACTGCCAAGTCCAGCTCGGGGCACGATACTTCATAGTCGTCCCGCAAGGACACGTGGGAGGCGGTGAGCAGGTCTCCCAGCGGCTGGCGGTCGTGCAGCCGCCTCACGGCTTGCATGACCCGGGCGTTCTCGGTGACGACGTGGCGGGCTCGCCTCAGCAGTTCCCCCTCCAGCCGTGCCTCGACCTGCTCGAGGCTCGCCTGGCGCAGCGTGGGCAGCCCGAGCACTCCGGCCGCGCGCTCGCAGGCAGCCCTGCGGTTGGCGTAGGCACCCGCGGCGTTGGCCCGTTGGGCGCCGGTACTGATCACCACCAGTGGTCCTGGGCCCAGTGGCACGAGCTCCCGGCTGAGGGACATGAAGTCGATGAGGACTGCATGGCCCCTCCGGGCACCCAGAGCGGCCAGCTGGTCCAGTAGCCCGCACGGTACCCCGGCGAAGCGCGCCTCGGCCTCTTGGGCCACCCTCGCCAGTTCCTCGACGCCCCAAGCCGTCCCGGCGATGTCATTGACTGCCACTGCCACCGCCACGGTCAGGGCGGCACTGGACGACAGCCCACTGCCCAGAGGCACCGTCGAGGTGACCGAGATGTCGAGCCCGGGTAGGTCGGCACCGCGGCCGAGGGCGGACCAGACGACGCCCAAGGGGTAGCGCGCCCAACTTGGCTGAGCGGAGGCCCGGGCCGGGTCGAGGTCCCGGATGGGCGCGGCCGCCTCTTGGCCCAGGTTGGCTGACCATACCCTGACCACGTGGTCGGGCCGCCGGCGCACAGCCACCACGGTGGAGCGGTCTATGGCGAACGGCAACGCCCACCCGCCGTTGTAGTCCGTGTGCTCCCCGATGAGGTTCACCCGCCCGGGCGCCTCCCAGATCCCCTCCGGGTGGTCACCGGTCAGCCGGTGGAACTCTCCTGCCGCCTGGGCTGCTCTTGCCTTGTCGGTCATGGCCACACGCTAAACCACCCGGGCCGGGAGGCCGAGCGGGACGCCGAGGCCGGTCGCCACGTCGCTCGCCTGCTTTTGGGGCGCCAGGCACAGTCAAGGGGTTTTGGTCAGTAGCGGGTGGGAACCTGTGCGCATGACCCTGACGATCGACTGTGACCGCTGCCGGGCGCGTGCCACGGAGGCTTGTGAAGACTGCGTGGTGAGCTTCATCTGCGACCGGTCTCCTGACGATGCCTTGGTGCTCGACTTGGCCGAAGAGCGTGCCCTGCGCCTGCTGAGCCGGCCGGGGTTGGTCCCACCGCTGCGTTACTGGGCCGGCGACGCCGGCGGGCGAGCTGGGCTCGTTAGCTGAGGTCCGGCACTTCCTTCCTGCCGCCTCAAGCCAGTACCGCCCCCGCGTCACCAGCCACAGCCTCAACAGGCTGTGCGTCCTGCTGCCGCCCTCGCTGGCTTCTTGCCAGTAGTTCCTGTTCGGTTCGCAAGAGCGCAGGGGACACAGGCAGGCCGAGGCTGGCCAATAGAGTGCGCGCAGTTGCCAGGGCCTGCGTCGCTGCAGCGAGGCGCCCTTGGCTCATGATGTGGCGGGCAAGAGCCACATGGCGGTCTTCGTCTGTCGGGTCTATCTCCAGTGCAGCCCGGAGGCAGTCCTCAGCGGTGCGGTAGTCCTGAGCTTCAGCTGCGGCCGCGGCCCCTGCGTCGAGAAGACGTAGGTGAAGCCAGCGCAACCGCTCGCGTACGACGATGGCGAAGTCCTCGTACCTGTCTTCAGGTAACAGCTCGCCGCTGTACAAACGGTGCGCCGCCAGCGCCTCGCCAATGCCGTCCTTTCCCACCTGCGCACGGGCAGCGCTGAGGGCACGGCGTGCAGCGGCCTCAAAGCGGAGGGCGTCGACTGTGACGCCTGGCCCGAGGCGCAAAGTGCTCGCAGCACGCACCACGAGCGGCCCCGCGGCGCGGGTGAGCTTGCTCAAGACGTTACGGAGCCGACGTTTGCCCAGTGCCGGGGCCACCTCTGGCCAGAGCAACTCGATTGCCTGCTCGACGTGCACCTGGCCACCGCTCACGGCCACGAGCTTCACCAAGCGGCCAACCTGAGGGGGGAGGTGCACCGCCGCGCCGCCCCAGAGCACTTGGAAGCCCCCCAGCACTTGCACGAACGCCTGTGGCTGGTCACGGTCTGGTTGTTCCTGCCCAACAGGCCCGCAGGCGTCGGCCAAGGCGTCGAGCGGGCTCCGTAGCAGCTCCTGGGGCAGGCGCGGGCGTGCCGGGCCCCATGGGCCTCGCTTCACCTCGGCCAGGGCGGAGTGGGCCATGTCATGGAGAGCGGGGACGGGCAAGGCCCCGCCATCGCGCTCGAGCTGCTCCGACAGCTCAACAAGCTCCAAGGCGGCAGCAGGACGACTTCCTTTCAGGGCCGTTGCTGCTGCCAAGAGGCTACTTGCCGTGCCGCCCCGGTCCCCAAGGTCGAAGAAGAGCTGAGCCGCTTGCCGGGCGTCCTGCAGAGCGCGGCCCGAGCGCCTGTCTGCAAGGTGGGCAAGCGAGCGGTAGAGCAGGCTGGTGGCCCACCCGGCCACCTCGCCCGTGCCTACCTGCAAGGCAATGGCGCGGTCCAAGTCGGCCATGGCATCGCCAGGGCGGCCTTGGGCCAGGGCGACGAGCGCCCTCGTGGCGCGGCAACGGGCGAGGTCGGTCGGAGAGTCCACCACGGAGAGCTCAGCCAAGGCCTGCTCGACGGCGCTAGCGGCGGGGCCAGGACGACCGGTGCACAGCTCCGCCAAGCCAAGGTGGGCCCTGGCCCGAGCTGCGGTGAGCTGGGCACCCCCGGCGGTGGCAGCCCTCAAGGCTTGGCGGAAAGCGTGGGCGGCGGCACCGCTGTGGCCTTGGCGCAACAAGAGCCGCCCCAGCCCATCGAGCAGGCGGGCACGCGCCCCAGCCCCCAGGGGGCCAACCTTCAGCACACGCTCGAGGAGGGCACGGCCCTCTGCCAGTGGGCCACGTAGCTCCCAGAACGCGCACATCCCTAGGGCCAGCCGGGCCGCCAGAGCAGCGTCGGCGCTGCCCAAGGCGGTACTGAGGCCTGCCGTCAGGTTGGCTTCTTCGAGGGCTATGCGGTCCAGCCAGCTCCTTTGGCCTGGGCCGCGGGCAAGGGCCTCCTCGGCCCCGCAAAGGGCTTCTTCGCACCAAGCGAGGTGCTCGTGGGCGAGGTCCCCCAGCCCGTCTTGTAGCCAGTATTGCCGGCCGAGGACGGCCCGCTCGTCTTCTGTGAGCAGGTAGCGCGCGTCGCCTCCGGCGGTCCTCAGTGCCACCGAGGAGCGGGCAACCAAGCGGGAAAGGGCCTCGGCGATCTCCACGCGGCTCCTGCCGGCCAGAGCCGAGGCTCGGGCCAGCCTGGCGAAGCTGGCACCGCCCACGTAAGGGTAGAGCGCGGCCAGCAGGCCGCGTTCGACTTCGTCGTACCGCCCGCTGGCCGGGCCGGTTGCCCTCCGGGCGCTTGCTGTGGCTTGGGCTCCTGCCTGCACGAGGGCGATGATGGGCAGCTCGGCGTTCCGCGACCGTTCCCGGCCGGAGGCGGGGCGTGGCCTGGGGCGGGCCTGGCCTGATGGTGCCCAGAGCAGTGACCTAGGCGAGCCAGCTAACCTGACGAGCCTGCGTGGCTGCGGTTGCCTTGGACGGCCTGCGGTTGCGGCCCCCCGCTCGCTGCACTGGCTGGACGGAGGAGGCCGTCCACCCACCCGGCAAAGCCCGTGCCGGTGAGATCCAGCTCGTAATGCTCACAGATGTGGTGCTTGCCAAAAAGCGCATGCCGCACCTCAACGGCACGCCGGAACCCGAGGGTCTCGGCCAGCGCCTGGTACGTGCGGTCGGGTGTCGAAAACGAGTAGGTGCCGCCCCGGGCGAGCAGCCCGACCACCTCGCGCAGTAGCCGTGCCCTGGCTGCCAGGGAGGTGGCCCCCAGGTCCTCACGGTAGGCGGCGTGAGTGAAGTGGAACGCAGTGGCTTGTTGAGGCAGTGCAGGCAGCCCGGGTTGCCCAGCCCACCGGTCCCGGGCGTAAGGCTCGATGCCGGGATGAGCCAACAGTAGGCCCAGTGATCCCTGGCAGACCGGGACCACTGCGGCAAGGCCGACCACCGCTCCGTCACCCAGGCGCCTCACCAGGCGCAGGATGGTACCTCGGTAGGCAAAGATGGCCCTGGTTGCCTCGACCATGCGCCGGGGCCTCGGGAGCTCCATGCGTTGGTCGCCCCAGGAGTGCAGGACCCTTTCCAGTTCGTCCATCTGTTCGGGACGGCCCAGTTCGCTGTAGACCTGGCCGTCGTCTCCCGAGAAGAACAACAGGTCTTGGACCAGCGCGTCCTGGCTCAAGAACAGGTGCTCAGCGGCTATGTGCTCGTCCCGGTTGGGGGGAGCAGCAGCCAGGCGCCGCTGGTACTCGTCCAGGGCGCTGAGGCGCAGCTGGCGGGCACGCACAGGTGCACGCCAGCTCAAGTCGTCAGCCAGCCACCGCCGGAACCGCCCGTGCAGCCTCAGGCCTCCGTCGGCCACCTCGGCTCCTGGTAGACGGGCCAGGGCGAGGAAGTGCTGGCGCGTCGTGGCGCGGCCCGCCAACGCGCTCAACATCTCCTGGTCGAGCTCACGCACGACGCTCGAGAGGCTGGCCAGTTCCCTGACTTCGTTGGGTACGCCGCGCAGCCACAGGTCAACGAGGCCAGCTTGGACCTCGCGCCAGCGGGGGCTGGGCCAAGCTGGGCCTCGTCCCCTCCCCCCTATGACCACATCAGCCGCCATGGACAGGGCCAAAGGCGTGGTGCCGACCTGGGCTACGACCCCAGCGGCGACCTCCTTGTCGACGACCCCGCGATGGGCCAGGTACTGGAGAGCCTGGTCCATGCCCCACTCGGCCACCTCCATCACCTCGGCCAAGGCCCACGAGGCAGAGCCCCACGGGAAAGGCTGGCCGTGGGCCGAGCGCGCCGAGACAACGGCACGAGCGCCTTCTGGGAGCGCTGGCAGGAAGTCGTTGGCCAAGTAGCGCCCCAACGTGCCCATGTCGTCGAAGTCGTCGAAGAACACAACCGCCTGCTGCCGCCCGGTCCACTCCAGCGCGCCCCTGTGCCCTTGGACGCCCAGTGCCTGCCAGAAACCCTGCGGCGTTGGTGGCACGGCCTTCCCGTCCACCAAGACGAAAGGACGACCTTGGCGCGCAAGTTCCCGGCCGAAAGCGCCCAACAAGGCACTTTTGCCCACCCCCGGCAGCCCGGTCACGACCAGGACCTTGCTGGTGCCGGCCTCGAGCCAAGAGCGGAGGTTCCCCATCTCTGTTTCGCGCCCGACTAGGAGCACGCCGTTAGGGCTGCCAGGAGCCCCCTGGCTCGATGGCCCACGTGGTTGCTTCGGCAACCCCGGGTGGGCAACCTGGCCGGCCCGGGCCCGCTCGTACGCATCGACGACCGTCTGGCTGGGTGCCAGGCTGAGCTCGGCCAACGAGCGTCGGTGCCTCTGCCAGGCAAGTTCGACCAGGCCGCGCTCACCCAGGGAAGCAGCGAGCTCGAACAACCGAACGTGGCAGTCGTCTGCCAGAGGGTCGGCGCGAGCGAGCACCTCGGCGTGCTCGAGTGCTTGGCGAAGTTCACCTCGGCTCTGGTGAAGCTCAACCAGGGCGCGCAGCACCCGCTGGTGCTCGAGCTGGATGGCCTCTCGCTCTTCCACCAGCCACATGTCCGGCAGGGCGGGCAGCAGTGGCCCCCGGTAGAGCGCTGCTGCTTGCTGTAGCGAGCCAAGCACCGGCATTGCGGCCAGGGAGCGGAACTCGGCAACGTCTACTCTAATGCCGTTGCCTGCCTGCCAGCCGAGCCCGGTGCCCCCCAGGGCCAGGCATCCGTAGACGTCAGGCGCTTCGTGGCGCAGCTCGTACAGGACCTTGCGGAGGTTGGTCCGCGCTTGGCCCTCTGACGAACGGGGCCACAAAGTCCCCGCCAACTGGCTGCGGTCCGTGACCTCGCCTTTCAGTACAACGAACGCGACGAGGGCTTGGCACCTGGGCGACAGCTTGGGCCCCGGCCGTGCGTCGGCGCGCCGTACCCTGAAGGTGCCGAGCAGGTCGATGGCCAAGCCTTGACCCTCCACCGCAACCGACACTATACGCCGCTACCGGCTATTGCCCCGGGCTGGGAGCGAGCACACCGGCAGAGGGAGCCGGCTACGATCGGTCGCTGTGTTCCGCCATCAGTTCAGGGCCGTCGTAAAGGTGGGGGAGCTGGAGGAGTTCCTGGAGGCAGCGTCGGCGTTCAATGCTGAGGCAGCCGCCCTTGGGCTCCCCCGTTTCCGTGCCTGGGTCAGCGCCTTCGGCGAGCTGAACGAGATCTGGGCCGAAGCAGATTTCACCAGCCTGGACGAGCACTGGTCGAGCTTCCGTTCCGCCCACCAGCAAGAGGGTTTTCGCGCCGCGTTCGAGGCGATGTGCTCGCACCTGGTGCCTGGCTCAGCGCGCGACCAGGTACTGGAGGCTCTGGACGTTAGCTGACGGCGTGCCCGGGCACGTGCTTGCTGGGCATGCAAGGGGAGAGGGGCCCTTACCCTTTCCCAGATCCCTGAGGCGCCAGCCCCCATGAGCGGCTTCGCCTCCCCGCCGAGGCGAAGCCGGGCGGGCCATGTGGCCGACAGCACGGAGTTGTCTCCCGTCCGGGTGGCTGCCGGCACAACTGGCCACGGGCGAAGCGTTCACGACAACCCAGTCACCTCGAGGATTTCCCCGGGCTTCTTGGCCTTCCCCACCTGGGTCCCGTTGTCCGAGACATAGACGGTCCCATTTCGTGCGACAGCTACGCCCGTCGGGTCGAACAGCCCCTTCCCCACCCCGCTCAGTGCCACGACGCCTATGGTCTTGCCGTTCGGCCCGATCTTCACCAGAGCGCCCGGCACCGATGGCGGCGCCAGCAGGCCGCCGACGCTCAGCTCGGTGGCCAACAGGTCATGGCCGTCGAACGCGATGGCTGTGACCGCGGTCAGGCCGCTTGCCCAGACGGTGGGCGCCTTGCCTGGGACGACGCGGTAGACACGAGCGGTGCCCGGCTCCGACGGCACGCCGGACAAGGTGCTCACGTACAGCGCGCCGTCGGGCCCCACTGCTACTGCCGTCGGCACTGCTTGGCCATCGATCGTAATGGGCTTCGGGTTCCCCATGGCGTGGGCCGGGACGGGCTGCGCAACCGTGGGGAAACGTGCCAAGAGGCTGACCTTGCCGGTGTCGGAGACGAAAAGGAGGTCGTTGGCGGCTGCGTCTACCAGCGCGAAGCCGTCACCGTAGGCGGTGACATCGTACGGGTCGCTGTCGTAGGTGGTCTCAGCGTGGGGTGGGCCGCCGAGGGTGGCAGCGGCTTGGGGATGGGTAGCGGCAAAACGCGCGACGTCAACCATTTTGGCCGAGCCGGCGTGCTCGATCTCAACCGTACCGAACGTCGTCTTTGCTGCCCCCTTCAGGCTGTTGGCCCCGGTTGGGCCGACCAGCTCGTCTTGGTAGACGACGGCGGTCCAGCCGTGGTTGAACGCCACCGCCGCTGGCCCGGCAATCTCACCGTCATCGGTCTCGACGACCGAGGGCAGGCCACTGGCAAAGTCGCTCTTGTGCCCAGCGGCGTTCACCTCTGCTATCGCCCCGGTCGGCCCTTCGCAGTAAGTCGTCACCCCGCGGCCGCCAGCTGCAGGCCCAGTGGCGCAATTGGTGCCGCCGACCCTGCCGCCCGATCCCGACTCGGCAACGAAGAGCTCCCCACCTGGCCCGACAGTTATGTGCTTGGGGGCGTCGAGGCCGCTAACCAGCACACGAGCCGTTGCTGTAACCGACGTTAGCGGGCTGGCATTGGCCCATCCCCCGAGCAGCTGGGGTGCCAGGAACGCAGCACCGAGGGAAAGCAAGCATCTCGTGCTCCGTCCGCCCCAGCGGCCGCCAGGTACTTGTGTCATGGGCACTGTGGTTGGTCCTCCTTTTGCTCTTTGCCCTTCACGGGCGCTCACGGCCCGGCAACCTACCGGCAGGGCGCACCCGGCGCGCACCCACCATGTAGCTGGGCTGCCCTTGTCCCTCCCGTGGACGTCCCGTGCTGGGGAGATCGCCTGGCTGCTCCGCTTGGTGCAGGTGCCTAGGTCATCCTGTCCGGGGGCCGAGGTGACAGTGGGCCCGGTCGCGGCCTAGTCGGCAACCCTGGCAGCATCGTGCCGTCACCCACCCGACCGCGGGTGGTTGCGGACCTAGCGGAACATTGTAGCGGTATCTACGGTTGTGCTCATCGGTGTGATGTGCTGTCGAAGCGGGTAGTCGAGCGTGCCTGTCGTCCCCGACCAGCCCGGGCATGGCGCCGACCTGGCCCGGTGGGCGTCCCGCTACCAGTACCGGCCACCACGATGCCTAATGCCCTCCAGGAGACGAGGAGATCCCATGACCTCAATTGGCACCGCGCCGACGAGCCGGCCGGGGCACCATAATCGCTTGGCCCTAGTCGTGATTGCCGCGGCTCAGCTCATGGTAATGCTCGACCTCACCATCGTGAACATCGCCCTGCCGGCGGTGCACCGAGAGCTGCACTTCTCCTCGGCGAACCTCACGTGGGTCATCAACGCCTACGTGCTGGCCTTTGGTGGCTTGCTCCTGCTGGGCGGCAGGACCGGCGACCTGTTCGGGCGTCGACGGATGTTCGCCGTCGGGATCGCCGCGTTCTCGGCAGCATCCCTGGCCGGCGGGCTGGCGACCGACCAAGGGTGGCTCATCGCCGCACGAACCGCTCAGGGCATAGGAGCGGCGATCGCGTCACCAACGGCACTTGCCCTAGTGGCCACGAGCTTCGAGGACGGAGCCGAACGCAATCGCGCGATGGCCGTCTATGCGGGCATGTCGGCCGCTGGAGGAGCACTTGGCCTGCTCCTCGGCGGCGTCCTGGTCGACGTCTCCTCATGGCGCTGGGTCCTGTTCGTCAACGTGCCGATCGGCGCCTTGGTGCTCGCGTTGACACCAAGGGCCATTGTGGCCACGGGCCACAACAGCCCACGTGGGCGCCATCGGCTCGACGTGCCGGGCGCGCTCGCTATCTCGGGCGGCGTGGCGCTTGTCGTGTACGGACTGGTGCGTGCCCCATCGTCGGGCTGGTCGAGCACGGGCACGATCGTGTCCTTCGTCGGTGCCGCCTTCGTCCTGGCTGCCTTCGTGCTCCTCGAGCGGTCAAACCCCGAAGCGCTCATACCTCTCGGGTTCCTCCGTCACCGCAGCCGCGCCGCGGGGTACGGTGTGATGCTGCTCCTCGGGGGGGCAATGTTGTCCCTGATCTACTTCCTCACCCAGTTCCTCCAGGACATCCTCCACTACAGCCCTGTCATGGCAGGCGTGGCCTACCTGCCCATCCCCTTCAGTGTGGCTGTCACCAGCGTCGTCGTCTCTCGTCTGGTGCGACGCCGCGGCCTCCGACCCTTCCTGACCGTGGGCCCCCTGCTCGTCACCGCCGGGCTGCTCTGGGTGTCCCTGGTCAACGCCTCTTCCTCCTATTCGGAGGTCTTCGGTCCTCTCGTGACCGTCGGCGTCGGGATGGGCCTGTCATTTGTCCCTCTCACGCTGAACGCGGTCTCCTCGGTGCGCGGTGACCAGTCCGGCCTGGCGGCGGCACTGCTCAACACCAGTCAGCAGGTCGGGGGATCCCTGGGCCTCGCCACCTTGGTGACGGTGGCGGCCAGTGCCACGCGGCACCAACTGCGCCTTGCGCCGCCGACAGTGCATGCCTCGACGGGTCTCGTCGCTAGCGCTGGGCGACTGCACGCGCTGACGGTTGCCGCCACGGTGCATGGTTACGATGTGGCGTTCCGGACGGGCGCCGTGGCGGGTGCTCTGGCCTTTCTGATCGCCGTGCTCGCCCTCCGGCCCGGTGGCACTGGTGGCGCCAGCCGGGGCGTAGCCGGTGGCACCACGCCCGCTGCACGCGGCCACATGAGCAGTAACGTTGTTCGGCAAGTGCCGTCGGTCACACCCGGAGGTTCCCCATGACCACGCAGCCGACCAGTCCTGGCGAGCGCGTGGTGGCAGCGGCGCACCACCTGTTCGACACCGGGGTCATGTCGCGCTCTGGGCACGCCGACCTGAGTGCCCGGCTCGACGAGCAGCGCTTCGTCCTCACCACAACCGGCATTGTGCGCGGTCTGCGTCCCGATCAGCTGGCCACGGTCGACCTCGACGGTGCCGTGCTCGACGACACCCTGGCACCAGAGAACGCCGAGGTCGTCGCCATGCACGCGGTCGTCTGCCGAGCCCGTCCGAACTTGGGAGGGATCGTCCACACCCACTCACCGTTGGCCACCGCCTTCGCGCTCCTTCGGCTGGTCCCGGGCCTTATGGACGGCACAGCGGGCGCCGCCACTTGGTGAGCTTGGGGCATCTTCGCCCACAACGGCCTCTAGCTGGCCCACCTGGCTACTGAGAAAGCGGCATGTCCCGGGCCGCCCTTGAGCGAGCGAGAGCCACGCGGCCCGGTAGGCAAGTCACCGCCCGGCTACGCCCCTCCAACGCCGTCACCGCTGCTCGTTGCCTGACCCGTTCCGCCGGCCTCCCGACGCGGGCCCAAAGGTCAGAAATGGCCAGAGGAGGAGCGAAGCGGGAGCCGGGCGGACGAGCCGGAGGGAGCACGTCGGCATCGCAAGGGCCCAAGTCAACTGCTTGAACCTGGTTTGTCGGGAGCTAGTAGGCTGGGAACTTGCGCCGATGGCCGTCCAACGCCGGCCCTGCCTCGGTCACTGTTCGGTCGACGCTTATTTGCTCGAAGTAGCCCATCCTGTTACACGGGCAACCTGACGGCCCGGGTCGGGCTTCTGGTCGGCTGACGACACCCGTGCGTTAGGCGACAGCCTGGCCTACAGGGCCCTTGTCTGGCAGGTCGACCAAGATGAGGCCACCGACCTTGCGGGCTGGCACCGGCAGCTCCCAGTTATGGGCCCACCCTAGGCGGTCACGCAGGTAAACCCCTTGCGGTTCAGCCCACTAAGCGAGGTTCACATGGACATCGTAGTCTGTCAAAGTGCACCGGCGCGCACCGCACTGGTAACAGCTTTTACCTCACACCCAAGTGGTGGGCGCAACCTGGGCCCCAGGACCGGAAGATCTCGATGTGCTGGTCAGGGACCTGGCCTGGCAAGAGATGAAGCAGGTGCCCCTTGGCCTGGGCCCAGGCGGCGCTGGCTTTTCACAAAAGCCACCAGTTCGTCCGCGTCCCGCACTAGAGCGCGTGCTCCGGACTCGACCATCTCCACCTGGCCGGCTATGCGACCCTCGTCGAGCGCCCGCTCCACCAGGCGTAGGACCACAGCTACCGGCGTCCCCATGGCCGCCAATACCAGGCGGGCCGCGCACCTGGCGCGCACCCGCGTAGCCGTGGGACGGCGTCAGTACAAGAGCCTTATGGGGCAGCGAGGGCCAGGAGCTTGGGAAAGCCGCTGGTCGGCTGTCAGGAGCTCACAGCCCAGGACCTCGGCCAAGGCCACGTAAGCGGCGTCATAGGCCGTCGAGGTGCCCCCCAGTTCCAAGTGCGTGGTCCTGGCCGAGGCCGTCGCCGTTTGGTTGGGTGCGCGCTGGGTGCGGTCCGTCTTTACGTTCCTTGCGTCCGCCACGTTGACTGTCGGTCGCAGTACCGCGGGGAGTGGCGCGAGGTCTACATGTAGAGCACGAGCCTGAAAGGAACCTGGAGCGAGATGACATCAGGGCAGAGGGCACAGCGTGGCCTGGTGGTGAGGGACCGGTTGGCTGGCTGGTCACAGCGGGCGCGGAGGCTGGCTATCGTCACAGTACCGGTGGTTGCCAGCCTGTGCCTTGTGGCACTTGCCGGTTTGCCTCCGGTGAGCCGCGGGCCGGCAACTGGCGCAGGGCCCGTCGCCCTGCAGGCACAACTGGCGAGTTACCAGACGGCAACCGTGAACGGCACCGTCACCGTGTCGCCCTCGTGGGCGTACCCTGGCTCCGAGGACAAGGCCTCTCAGGACTTCGCCTGTACGGGCAGCGCTGACATCGTGGACGTCCGGGTCGAGGGTACTGACATCTCCTCGCCGGTCACCAACACCGGCTCGGCTTGCACCTTCAGCTTGTCGGGGGTGCCGACTGGCAACGTGACGCTCTTGGCCGAGGCCCAGCCGGGCACCGACGCCTACCAAGAGCCGAGCCTGCAAAAGGCCGTCACCGTGCCGGCCGGCGGGCTCTCGGGCGTCGACATCAACCTGCAGTTCAAATGGCAGACGGTCGAGCTCCCGCCTGCCCTCACCGACACCAACGGTGCCTCGGTGAGCACCAAGGACGCCTTCTTCTTGAACGCGACCACGGCCTGGGTGACGGTCTGGGACGTCACGACCTCGAAGTCGCCGGCCAACGGGGCAGACGACTGCGCGGACGTCCTTTACCACACCACGGACGGCACCACCTGGAGCGCGGTGGCATCTTGGCCCTACGCGTACAACGATGGCTGTGGCGGGGGTAACGGCACGCCAAATGCGCCCGGCACGCCCGAGCGGGCCCCGGGGCTCGTCTTTGCCAACGCTGAGGACGGCTGGATGGTCTTCACCGGCCCGGCGTGCCCCTCTGGCGGCTGCCCCAATGCGAAGTCGAACTATTTCGGGCCTACCCAGACGGTCGAGTACACGACCGACGGCGGCAAGACCTGGGCCGCTGGTGGCCCGCTGGTCCCGCCCGCTGGGACCAAGGACAACTTCTTAGCCTGTCCCAACGGGGACAACGACTACCCCTACTCGCCTGCGACCTGCCCTGCCTCCATCCAGTCGCTTGCCGCAGTGCCCGGGAGCTCCAATGTCGTCCTCGTGACCGCGAACTGGCAGTACGAGGACAACGGGACCTACGGGACGCCGAGCGCCCTGTTCGAGTCGGACAACGGGGCGGCGAGCTGGGCGCCCGTGGAGGTCGCCCCCGGGGGCCAAGGCTTCGGCTCCAACCTGGCGGCCTCCCCGGACGGCCAAGCCGTTTTGCTGAGCGCCGAGGGCACCGGTGCCAACTGCGGCACCGAGCCGGCCTGGGTCGCCTACCGCACCGGGCCCATGAAATGGGAGACGACCACCACCACGGCGCTGTACTCGGAGCTCGGTGGCGTCAACTGCTATTACGGCAACAGCCTGGCCGTTTCCTATGGCGGCGGGGTCTTCGCGGCCGAGTCGGGCGACCCCGGGCCAGCGGGTTCGACCTATAGCTCGGAGATGGCCTTTTCCACCGACGGGGGGAAGACCTGGTCCCAGAGCCCGAGCGTGAGCGGCGGCGTCCAGGGCACTGGTGGCTCGATCGCCAACTACGGCCAGGACATCTGGACCACCTGGAGCCAGCTGCTCGCGTCCTACGACGGGGGGGCCACGTGGTACCAACAGGTCCAGCCCGGCAGCTCCGGGCTGGGCTACGACTCTGACTTCTACGGCCAGGTGACGGCTTTCGGGCCGTCCTCGGCCGTCGTGTGGTCGTCCAACGACAGCTTTTCGGGGTCCTCGAGCACCTACGCCGGCTATTTCGGCATCAACGCGTCCAACGCGGCCCAGGACTACCCGGGCTGGTACCTGGTCTACGACGACCCGTCCCTGTCGGACGTGGAAGCCTACGTGCCCTCGGCACCGCCAGCGGTGGCCCGCGTGCGACCGGGCCAGGGCCCCGTCCCCATGGTCTCGCTGGCCCTGGCCAACCACGGCACCGTGCCGGTCACGGTGTCCTCGCTGACCCTGCACGCGTCCGGCAGCGGCGACACCACCACCGGCGTGGCGTCGGTCAGCGTGGCCGAGGGCGCCACGGTGCTCGGCACTGCCACGTTCTCTGCCAGCGGCTCGGCGACGCTCAGCCTTGGGGGCGCGGGCGTCACCTTGGGCCGGGACCAGGAGGCGAGCCTGCAGGTGAGCTACGACTTTTCGCCCACCTTGGCCCCCGGGAGGCTGGCGCAGACCTTCGGGGCGTACTTCTCCCCGTCCGCCGACGTAACGGCGAGCACGGCGTCGGGAGCGCTCGTGCCCACTGCGCCCGCCGGGTGGCAGGCAAGTACGACCTTGGCTGAGCTGAGCCCACCGCCGTGGGCACTGCAGACGCCTCTTTCCTCCCCCGTGCTAGCCGCGACGTCACAGCTGAGCGCGGTGGCCTGCCCGACCGCCACGGAGTGCATAGCAGTGGGCCAGAGCGGCGGCAACGGTAGCCCAGCGGTCATCGTGGCCACCACCGACGGCGGGGCCACCTGGCACGGCGAGGCCCTGCCGGCCGGTAGCGCCGACGTGAGCAACCTGACGGGCATCTCCTGCCCGAGCGCCGCCGACTGCTACGCCGTCGGCTACTATTTCGACTGGGCCACCAACGCCAACGAGGCGGTGGTGCTGGCCACCACGGACGGAGGGGCCACGTGGTACTCGTTGCCACTGCCGGCCGCCATGACGGGCCAAGGCGGCGGCGAGCTGAGCGCGCTTTCCTGCCCGAGCACCACCGACTGCTACGCGCTCGGCACGTCGGGCACCAGTGGCAACGAGGTAGTGCTTGCCACTACCGACGGCGGGGGCACGTGGTCGGCCAGCACGGTGGCCCAGTCCTCGGCAAACCTGGACACCATCTCCTGCCCGAGCACCACTGACTGCTACGCCGTCGGCGCGCAGGCTTATGCCACCACCGACGGAGGGGCCACCTGGACGGCACAGCCCCTGCCGGCCGGGAGCGGCGACCTGTACGGGATATCCTGCCCGACTACCTCGGACTGCTACGCCGCCGGCTACTCCGACAACTACCAGGCCAACACCGTGCAGAGCACCCTCGTGGCGACCACTAACGGCGGTGCCACCTGGGCCGAGCAGGCATTGACGGGCACAGCCACCGAACTGCAGGCAATCTCCTGCCCGAGCGCCGCCGACTGCTACGCGGTCGGCTACTACTTTGGCTCGGCCACCAAGCAAGACGTGGGCACCGCCCTCGTCACGACCGACGGCGGCAGCACCTGGGCTCAGCAGCCACTGCCGGCCAACAGCGTGCAGTACGCCTATGGCGTGTCTTGCCCGACCACGGCCGACTGCACCCTCGTAGGCCAGGGTTATTTCGCTGGCGGGTCCTACGGAGGGGCCGTCCTCAGCACCACCGACGGGGGGGCGACCTGGGTGGGACTAGGCGCCGGCGATGTGAGCACCGCCGGTCTCTACGGGGTTTCCTGCCCGAGCACTGCCAACTGCTACGCGGCCGGCTCCAGCAGCGCGGGCGGCGGAGGCGTCATAGCCACCACCGACGGCGGTGCCACTTGGTCAGCCCAAGACCTGCCTAGCGGCATCACCGGGCTTAAGGCCATCTCCTGCCCAACTGCCACCGACTGTTACGCAGCCGGGTACGCCTATAGCCGGAGCACCCAGAGCGACACGGCAGTCGTCACAGCCACGACCGACGGCGGTGCCACCTGGGCGACGGAGACGCTTACGGGCACAGCCAGCGAGCTTTACGGCATTTCATGCCCTAGCGCTTCGGACTGCTACGCCGTGGGCACGATGGACCAGGGCTACAGCGGGGACGTGCTGGCCACCACCGACGGCGGGGCCACCTGGTCCCAGCAGTCGCTGCCCGGGGGCATCTACCAGCTGAACGGCATCTCGTGCCCTAGCACGACCACGTGTTACGCGGACGGCTACGGCTGGGACTCGAGCACCGAGAGCTATGGCGGCGTGGTCGTCGCCACCACCGACGGCGGGGCCACCTGGGCCGAGCAGGCCCTGCCGGCGTCCGCAGGCGAGCTCTACGGGATCTCCTGCCCGAGCGCCACCACGTGCTACGCCGATGGCTCCAGCACGGCTCTAGGTGGTGGCGTGGTCGTTGCCACCACCGACGGCGGGGTGACCTGGTCCCAGCAGTCGCTGCCGACGTCCGCCGGTGATCTCTACGGGATCTCCTGCCCGGCTAGCACCGACTGCTACGCGGCCGGCTCCAGTGCTGCGGGCGGCGGCATCGTCGTCGCCACCACCGACAGCGGTGCCACTTGGTCCGAGCAGGCCCTACCGGCTGGGAGCCCGTCAGCCCTTGAAGCCGTTGCCTGTCCGAGCACGACAGACTGCTACGCGGCCGGCAACGGTAGCTCCGACGTCGAAGCGGGCGTCGGCGGTATGGTCTCGACGACCGACGGCGGTGCCACTTGGGTGGTTGTGGGATCCGTGAGCGGTAGCGCCGGGGCGCTCGATGCCATCTCCTGCCCGAGCACGACGGACTGCTACGCGGCCGGCACGGGCGCGCTCGCTGGCCAAGGAGAAGTGCTGGCCAGCACCGACAGCGGCACGACCTGGGCAGCCGAGGCACTGCCGGCGGGGGTAACCCAGCTCAATGCATTGTCGTGCCCGAGCACCACCACGTGCTACGCGGCCGCCTACAAGAGCGGCGACGGGCCGGTCGTCGTTGCCACCACCGACGGCGGCGCCACCTGGGCTACTCAGGCGCTCACGGCGACGGCGAGCGAGCTCAACGCGATCTCCTGTCCGACCACGACTGATTGCCTGGCCACCGGCTCTTCGTACAACTTCTCCACTGGCCTCAGCAGCACCCTCGTCCTGGCCACGACCGACGGCGGGGCCACCTGGGCCGCTCGGGACCTGCCCGGCAGCGCTACGCCCACGTTCGACGCCATCTCCTGCCCGAGCACGACCATTTGTTACGCGGCCGGCTATGCCTGGGACGCCTCAGCCGGTGAGTACGAGGCAGAAATCCTGGCCACGACCGACGGCGGGGCCACTTGGCAAACCCAGGCACTTCCCTCGGCGGTCCAGGCAGACCAGTCAGGCTCAACCCTCGACGCTATCTCCTGCCCGACGACGGCAGACTGCACCGCCGTGGGCGAAATGGGGGCGACGGTCCGGGGCGGCTACCAAGTCGACGTGGGCGCCATCCTCAGCACCACCGACGGCGGGGCTACGTGGACGGAGCAGGGCTCGCCCGCAGCGGTTTCGTCGAGCGCGGGTGGCGTGCTGCACGCAGTCTCCTGCATCAACAGCACCGACTGCTTCGCGGTCGGTTCGAGCAACCAAGATGGCACGGGTGGCGTAGTGGTCGGGACGGCGGACGGGGGCAGCAACTGGAGCGACATCGGGGCCCCGGCCGAGCTTTCCTCGGGGGACCTGCTCGGCCTGTCTTGCACAGCCGGGGCAGCATGCTGGGCCGCGGGCAAAGCTCTGGGCGATATGGCCATCGTGTCGAACGTCTTGGCGCCGGCCAGCTCGTCCCCTCCTTCGTCCACCACGACCACCACGACCACCACGACCACCACGACCAGCAGCGCTCCCACGGAGCCCACCACGACCGCAGCGCCGGTGGCTGCGACTACCGCGACGACGGCACCCTCGCCGACCTCGGTCACTACGACGCTAGCGCCAGCACCTCCTCGGCCACCGCGTGGGGCTGCTTCTTGGGTGACCGCTCAGTCGTCCAGTCCTTCGGGCACCGCCAGCGCCACTGGAGGGGGCACAGCCGTGCGCGCGACGGGCGAAGGGGCGTTCACCCTTTCCCAGCTCCAAGCAGTGCCTCCTACGATTGGTTTCGCGGCGGTTGGCCACTACTTCGACTTGGAGCTGGCCACGGGGAGCGCGTTCGGCTCGCTCAGCATCCGTGACTGCAACCTTGGGGGCGGTAACGCGCTGGAGTGGTGGGACGGCTCCAGTTGGGGAGCGGTCAGGCCCCAGTCCTACTCGCCAGGCCCTCCGGCCTGTGTGACGGCGGTCCTGGGGGCTGGCTCCAGCCCGTCGCTCTCCCAGCTGACCGGTACACCTTTTGCTGTCGCCCGTTTGTTGCCTCCTGCCGACGGCTACTGGCTTGCCGGCCGAGCTGGGTACGTGGCGAGCTACGGGCAGGCTGCCAGCTTGGGGTCGCCCAAACGCCTGGCCAAGCCGGTCGTCGGCATCGCCTCGACCCCCGATGGGCACGGCTACTGGCTGGTAGGTGCCGACGGAGGGATCTTCAGCTTCGGCGACGCCCGTTTCTTCGGCTCAGCCAGCTCCCGTCACCTGGCCACGCCGGTCGTCGGCATCGCCTCGACCCCCGATGGGCACGGCTACTGGCTGGCCACGGCCGCTGGCCAAGTGCTCGCTTTCGGCGACGCCCATGGTTACGGGTCGCCCAAACGCCTGGCCAAGCCGGTCGTCGGCATCGCCTCGACCCCCGATGGGCACGGCTACTGGCTGGTAGGTGCCGACGGAGGGATCTTCAGCTTCGGCGACGCCCGTTTCTTCGGCTCAGCCAGCTCCCGTCAC